>ERZ779842.209-NODE-209-length-71001-cov-35.021538_pt1 | contig 71001 bp, 57 predicted proteins | sample MGYA00511095_ERZ779842 | MGnify/ENA primary metagenome ERZ779842 (study PRJEB29588, sample SAMEA2154036) | human gut metagenome | biome: human gut; feature: human-associated habitat; material: faeces | place: Denmark | collected 2008/2010 ... | reverse complement strand
TTTCGCTTTGATATCTTTCCAGTTGTTCCTTACACTCTTCATTCTCACTCCGATACTTCTCCAGTTGCTCTTTGCGTTTCTCGTTCTCATTCCGATACTTCTCCAGCTGTTTCTCATATTCCTTCCGAGCTTCTTTCAGTTCCTCAATCTCCTGCACCGCCTGATCAATCATATACTGTTCTGTATTTCTGTCCAGTATTCTTAATGCCTCTGAAAACATATCTATCACCTCTTCTATCTCTGCTGCATATTCCGCGACTTCCAAAACGATGTCAAACATTTCCTGCGATACTGACATTACCTGCTGTATTTTTTCCGGTGTGTCAGCACTGAACAGAGAAAGCCAACATTCCTTTTCGTTAGTTATAGTTTGCACGTTTTTGCGGAATTTGTCAAGTTCAATATAGTGGATATTTTCCAGAAATTCTTCCTCCAACCCACTGTCAAATACTATCTTTCCCCTGTCCTCCCATATGTCCGGCAAGTCACTCATTGCCCCTCCGGATTTTTCAAATAAAACGATGCAGTAAACCGGTTTCAGCATACTATAGGTGAATTTTTTTCTTTTTAATTCTGACTTTATCTGATTATACTGACGCATAACCAGATCTGCCATATAGCAGGAAACTCTTTTTCCATTAAATGAATAAGGCAGTCGCTGCATTTCCACATTCAATAGTTTTCCATCTGTCGATTTTACCAGTATATCCATAATTAATATGCTGCCCTCTTTATTCATTTGTTCACTTTCTGTTGGAAGTATTGTTAAGATTTTAACCTCGAATCCAAGAATAGATGATAAGAAATGTTCCAGACGTTCCGGATGTTTTTCACAATTAAATACTTTTTTGAATATTTTGTCGTATGTCAGCGGCAATAATGTTTTCCCCGTACAAAAATCGATCAGTTCTCTCCTGCCCTGACGGCTCAGTTCCTCAAACTTTTCATAGCAGCCATTTTCTTTCATCCGCTGAACGACTTCCTCCTGACTGCAAAAATGTACCTTTGAATGATTTGGTTCTATAATTTCCATCCTCCTTCTTTCGTAATCTTCATAAGTAATTGCAGAACACTTAAATTTTTACAAGTGTATATGCAAATAAAACATTACACGAAGGCACGCTCTCGCTACATTCGGCTGGTAGCGGTACTAAGATGCTAAAATACAGCATCTAAGTGCCGACCGCCTCATAGTACCTTCTTAGTAATTGTTCAGTTTGCATATACACCAAAGATAAATTATGAGTTTTGCAATTAATTATTGCAATCTGTAAACAGATTACTATATTATTTCATATTTGTCAAGATATTGTGTTTATTTTTTAATTATTTTATCATATCAAAGCAAAAAACCGGTTTTCATGAAGTTTCTCCATGAAAAACCGGCTGCTGTTTATAATTTCTGACCTATCTCTGCTGCCCACGAATTGCTTCGCGGCATACTGCTTCCGCAATTCTTCAAACACGAGCAGTATTTGTGACCCTGTCATCATATTACATATTGGCTGATCTGTTCGCTCTGCCAGTCAACCAGATCCCTCAGTGTAATATTGTCCACAATCCTGCTGACCGCAGAATCGATCTGTTCCCAGACTCTGGATACTGCGGACTCGCGTTCCCTTATATCCGCATCATCATAATTAAAGGAAGTAAGGCTTCCCTCAGTCTGCCGCAGAATCATTCCGACAGTATACTGTTCCGGAGCCTGTTTTAACATATATCCTCCCTGCGGTCCGCGTATACTCTTCACAAATCCTGCCTTATTGAGTACAGCTATAATTTGCTCAAGGTATTTTTCGGATATCTGCTGTCTTGCCGCCACATCTTTTAACCGCACAGGTTCTCCTGTATTATATGTTGCAAGATCCAGCATAAGCATAAGTGCATATCTTCCTTTTGTTGAAATTTTCATTTTTTATACCTTCCTCTCTTCATAACTGTACCCGAAATACTTTGATACTTTAAATCATCCAGAAGTTGTCTGTGCAGACAATTCTTCTGTAAGTCTCAAACTTGGACCATTTATTATGGAATTCCAGACGTTTTTCTTTTTCCAGATTCTTATACTCATACAGGAAATTGTCCAGATCTGCCGCACCTCTAATCTTCAATGCGAATCCGCGTTCATCCAGTACCGGAAGTCCCATGTACTGATAATCCTTTAATGGTATGATATCCTGCACCTTGCGGTCCCTGATTAATACTGCTGCATCATTGTCAACTGCTATAATATCGAAATAATCCGGATATTTGAAGCTGTCTCCCTCTACCGGAACCTGGTCTCCCACATGATATGTCTTATCATTTGTATTTACCTTTGATAAGAATGCATTTTCAAGGTTGAAATAGAATTCCTCGAAAATATATCCTCCTGTACGGATATTGTCTTTTTCAAAGTATGGTTTTTCATCCGAGCTATCGACACTTTCCACAACACCGCAGGCAGACGTCATATGGCTGATACGGTCAATCAGAATCAGCTCGCCCAGTGTCTTATTCTTCTTAAATTCATCTACTACTATTTTTTCCGAAAATTCTACCTGGCATACTGCAATTTCATTTTTTTCAATGTACTCGGCATCAATATGTTCTCCGGTATTTACATCGATTTTATAGGATATATTCTTTACAACTCCCGGTATACGCTTTGTTCCGAGTTTTACAAGATATTCTTTTCCAATGGCAAGTTTATCATCATCCATCCAGAGCAATGTCACAGTAACATTTTTTGCGGTCGGGAGGTCTTTGTCATCGGTAAGGACACATCCTCTGCTGACATCCACTTCTTTGTCCAGCTGGATGGTTACCGCACGTCCTGCACCAGCTTCCCCTGCCTCTTTATCACCTACCAGAATTGCCTTTACCGTAGCTGTTTCATTGCTCGGCAGTGTTGTGATGGTCTGTCCTGTATGAACATGACCACTCTCAATCTGTCCCTGGAATCCACGGAATTCATGATTCGGACGGCACACACGCTGTACCGGCATATAGAATACGGAATCTTCTTCCGTTTCTGATACATCTACATTTTCCAGATGGCTTAATAATACCGGACCTGTGTACCACGGCATATTTTCGGATCTCTTGGTTACATTATCGCCTTCCGTTGCACTTACCGGAATGATGACTACATCATATAAATCCAGGCTCTTTGCAAGTTCACGGATATCTTTTTCAATTTCTTTAAATCTTTCTTCACTGTAACCAACCAGATCCATCTTATTTACGGCGAATACAAAGTGGCGGATACCCATCAGTGAGCAGATTCTGGAGTGTCTTCTTGTCTGTACAAGCACACCCTGTTTTGCATCTACCATAACAATGGCAAGCTGGGCAAAAGATGCACCTACTGCCATGTTTCTGGTATATTCTTCGTGTCCCGGTGTATCTGCCACGATGAAGCTTCTGTGATCCGTTGTGAAATAACGGTATGCAACGTCGATTGTGATACCCTGTTCACGTTCTGCCATCAGTCCGTCAAGAAGAAGTGAATAGTCGATTTCTCCGCCTCTGGAGCCTACCTTACTGTCCAGAATCAGGGCTTTCTCCTGATCTGCATATAATAATTTGGAATCATAAAGAATATGTCCGATTAATGTTGATTTTCCATCATCCACGCTTCCGCATGTAATAAATTTTAATAATCCGCTCATCTTAGAAGTATCCCTCCCTTTTTCTCTTTTCCATGCTTGCAGCACCGCCATCTTTATCAATGACTCTGCTGGTTCTTTCCGATTCTACAGAACTTAATGTTTCTTCTATAATTTCATCCAGTGTTGTCGCTGTAGATTCTACACCACCGGATAACGGATAACATCCGAGTGTACGGAAACGCACCATCTTCCTCTCAGGTTTTTCACCCGGATTCAGACGCATTCTGTCATCATCTACCATGATGATATTTCCGTCACGGTATACAACCGGTCTTTCTGCTGCAAAATACAATGGAACGATCGGAATATTTTCTCTCTTTATGTACTGCCAGATATCCTTCTCCGTCCAGTTTGAAATCGGGAATACACGGATACTCTCGCCTTTGTTAATTTCTGTGTTATATAATTTCCACATTTCCGGTCTCTGGTTCTTCGGATCCCATGCGTGGGACGCATTCCGGAAAGAGAAGATTCTTTCTTTTGCACGGCTCTTTTCTTCATCTCTTCTGCCGCCACCAAAAGCTGCCGTGAATCCATATTTGTTCAATGCCTGCTTTAATGCCTGCGTTTTCATGATATCCGTATAAGATGCACCATGGTCAAATGGATTGATGCCCTTCTCAACACCTTCCTGGTTAATGTATTCCAGCATTTCGATACCGAGATCTCTTGCCGTCTTATCACGAAATTCAATCATTTCCTTAAACTTCCATGTTGTATTTACATGAAGGAATGGGAACGGCGGCTTCTCCGGATAAAATGCTTTCATGGCAAGATGAAGCATTACTGAGCTGTCTTTTCCGATGGAATACAGCATAACCGGTTTTTCACATTCTGCTGCAACCTCTCTGATAATGTAGATTGCTTCCGCTTCCAGTTCATCTAAATGCGATAATTCACTCATAGTCTTCTCTCCTTTTCTCTTATCATCTATTAGGTAATTGCGAAACGCTTAAATTTTTGTAAATGCATATACAATAAAGATAAATTATGAGTTTCGCAATTAACTATATCATCTATCCTTAATTGACTTTCTATCTTAATATTTATTGGAATTTCTTCTGTCCACATCGATGGTCGTCTGCTGTCCGCCTGCAGATACGATATTCCAGTGAAGGATATCGCCCTCTGTGGTAACATTCATGACACTTCCATTTCCTCCGATATCTGCTCCCAGATAGAATTCGATTGCTCCGGCAGGACATTCCTTTACGCAGGAAACACATCCCCAGCAGTCCCTCGGATATTGCATGACTGCACAATGGTTTACCACATCAATCAATGTTCCCGGACAGACCTGGGTACATTTTCCGCAGCCCACACACCTGCTCTGGTTAATTCGTATGCTCATATGTGTCCTCCTTTACAATATCTCTCAAAATCATCCGGATCTGTCCGTTTTCCATCTTTGAATTGACATATTTAAAATATGCCTTGTCCTGATTTGGATAATCAAGGTTTTCATTGAAGGAATGCCATCTTGTTTCTTTTCTGTATTTCAGATGGGCAATGAGGGATTTACAGACTACCAGACGTTCCTTAAGTTCATAGGCAAACATCAGTTCATGCATATTTTCCGCTGCTGCCTGTTCTGCCAGAACGATAAGCTTATCTATCTTTTCATCCGCCAGATCCAGCTGTTTCTCATTGAACTGGTAGTTCACTGAGATTCCGCCGGCATATTCATCCATTACCTTCTGCATCGCTTCTTCAAGCTCTTCAATCGTAAATGGGGCATTTTCACGTTCCAGAATCTGCTCATATTCTTCTATGATTTTCTGAGCCTGTCCGGAAAGCTCTTTTTCCGGTGCAGCTCCTGCCTTGTATTTGTCTGCGATATCAAGTGCTGCGATTTCACCCTCTGCCAATGCTCCGGTTACATATTTCTGCGGACATCCGCCTGCCACATCTCCCGCCGCATACAGTCCGTGAATGGTAGTTTCCCTGTTCGTATTGACCCAGTAGCCGCTCGCCGTATGTCCGCCGACGATATAAGGCTCTGTTCCCTGGATTTCCACATCCTGCTCACTCGGATTCTTTCCGCACTCGATCCATTTAAGCGTCTGGCTGGGTGCCATGTTCAGATATGCTTTCAACAGATCTTCGTCCTGTTCTTTCGTAATTCCAGTCGTTTTCAGATAACACGGACCATTTCCAAGCTGATTTTCTTTTACCGTTCCATAGACTCTTTCACTGGTGGTCAGTCCATATTTATCTTCATAGACAAATCCCCTTGCATTTACCTGTTTTGCCCGGACACCCTGCGCTATCGTTCCAGTCGGTGCTATCGTATCCTTGCATCGCAAAGCAATAAAACGCATCTCGAATGAGGTCATTTCCGCACCTGCCCGGATTCCCATCGCATATCCGGCACCGGTGTTGAATGGCGGATACCACATCTTATGTCTGGAAAATCCCGGATTATTCGGTTTGTACAGACCGGCTGCCCCGCCCGTTGCGATCAGGACTGCTCCCGCATGGATTTCATATGCCGTATTTTCTTTGATGGAAAATCCGACCGCTCCATATACTCTGTCATTGTCTATTAATAAATCCGTAATATTTACATTATTTAATACATCTATACGTTCTGCCTGATTTACTGCATCTGCAAGAATCGGTTTAAAATTCTCTCCGTTGATTTTGATATTCCGGTTTCCCCTGGCAACATAATCCCCATTTTCATCTTTCAGGATTACAAGGCCCAGCTTCTCCATCTCTGCGGTTACTTCATTAAAATGTTCTGCCGCCGTTAAGAGCAAATCCTTTCTTACAATGCCGTTTGCATCGTTTGTCGCATAGTCCACATAATCCTGTGGCTTACGACCTTTGACAATATAAGCATTTATGGCATTGACACCTGCCGCAAGGCATCCGCTCCGCTTAATATTTGCCTTTTCCGCTATCAGAACGGAAAGTCCGGACTTCCGGCTGAGTGTAAGTGCCGCATAACATCCTGCCGTTCCGCCGCCTACAATCAGTACATCCGTATGTATCTGCTTTCGCTGTAATTTTTCTTTCATCTCTCCGGTTCCTTTCTATAATGTAATCACTTCTTTTCCGCGAAGCTCCTCATTTTCCAGTAAATAGGAATTTCCACTGCTGTCGTATGCATATAACCGGTATACCACAACACACATTTTTTCGCCGATTTCAACCGGCCGCCGTTCCAGGGAACGATCCGTTGTCAGACGGATTCCTTTTACATTCAGTGTGAGCTGCAGGCAGTTTCCGCGGAATGCAATTTTCTCTATGATTCCCTGCTCCGAATATTTGATGACATTCTGGAATTTTTCATTATCACTCTTAAATGCCTCTACAAATTCCGGGCGGATAATCGCACCTTCGTAGTCACCTTTCGTAAATCCTCTCAGTTTATGATAATCCTCTACTTTTGCGGAATCTCCGATGAAAGTCGCTACAAACTGTGTCTTTGGATTCTTGTAAATCTCGATCGGTGAACCAATCTGTTCTATCTTTCCGCGGTTTGTCACGATGATTTCGTCCGCCACTTCTACCGCTTCGTCCTGGTCATGGGTAACAAAGATGCTGGTAATTCCGACTTTATGTATCATATCCTTCAGCCAGCTTCTTATCTCGCCCCTTACCTTTGCATCCAGTGCCGCAAATGGTTCGTCAAGAAGCAGTACACTCGGATTCGGTGCTAATGCCCTTGCGAATGCAACTCTCTGCCTCTGTCCTCCGGAAAGCTGATTGGGATATCTCTTTTCAAGTCCTTCCAGCCCTACGAGTTTTACCAGTTCCATGACTCTTTCTTTTATCTGTGCTTTCGGCATTTTCTGAATCTCCAGTCCGAAAGCAATATTATCAAATACCGTCATATAACGGAACAATGCGTAATTCTGAAATACAAATCCGATTCCACGCTTTGATGCCGGTACCTGATTCATTCTTTTTCCATCGATATAGATATCTCCGCTGTCCGGATATTCCAGTCCTGCCAACATTCGCAGAATCGTTGTTTTTCCGCTTCCGCTCGGTCCTAACAGTGCAACCAGCTTTCCTCTCTCTATTCCGAAATTTACATCATCAGAGGCTTTGTAGTCACCATAATTCTTATTTATATTTTTTAATTCAACATACATAATGATTCTCTCCTCTTCCTACTGTAAATTTTTGTTTCGTGCCTTATGCTCCACAATATTTCTCGCAATCAGAACCACCACCGCTATCATAACCAGAAGGGACGATGCCGCAAATGCCGCGGTAATGGATTCTTTCGAGCCGGAAAGATATAATGCATCGATTTCCAGCGGAAGGGTAAAGGTCTGTCCTCTTGTTTTGGAAAGTGCATTTACCGCACCGAATTCGCCCAATGCCCTCGCCGTACAGAGGATAATTCCGTATATCAGTCCCCACCGCATCTGCGGAAGTGTGATTTTCCGGAAGATGGTCCAGCCGTCCGCTCCCATCAGTGCCGCCGCTTCCTCTTCATCATTCCCCTGTGCATTTAACACCGGGATAATTTCCCTTGAAACAAACGGGAATGTTACAAAGATGGTTGCCAATACAACACCCGGCAGTGCGAATACAATCTTGATATCCGTTCCCAGAAAATCATTGATGGATTCAATCAGCTGGTTTGCCCATCCCATACGTCCAAAAGTCATGAGGAATGCAAGGCCTGCGATGACCGGTGATACTGAAAACGGAATGTCAATCACCGCTCCCAGCATCTGCTTTCCACGGAAGGAAAACTTTGTCAGAAGATAGGCTGCTGCAATTCCGAAAAATGTATTTACAATGACTGTAATCACAGTGGTCAGCAATGTCACCTTTAATGCGGACATTACATATTCATCCTTCAGACAATTAATATAGAAGGAAAATCCTTCTTTCAGGGAATTTGTAATAACCGAAACCAGCGGCAGCACCAGCATAAAGAATACAAATAAAATACTGATGGTTATCAGGGTATATTTTACTGCCTTGCTTTCCTGTCTGCTTATTGCACTACTCTTCATGTTGTTCTCCTTTCTTTTCGTAATTACCTAATGCTATCTTCGAATTGCCGTTTCCGGCAATTCTTCAAATATTCGGATTCCGCTGATTTACTTCGTAAATCGCTCCTTCCTCATATTTGGCGGCTCTCAAGGTAAAAATATATTGTGCAAGCACATATATTTTTACTTTTCGAGCCTGATAGCATATATTATAACACCTATTTTCCTATTTGTAAAGTAGGTTTATAGGGTTTTCTTTGCCTGACGTACCTGAATGATGTTTACAAAGAGCAGAATCAGGAAAGAAAACACCAGCATTACAAGGGCTATCGCCGTTGCGGATTCATAATCTATATAGTTTAATTTCTGCATAATTACATAGGAAATGACCTGTGTATGGTTTTTTGCACTGTTTCCGGATATGTAGATAACACTTCCGTACTCTCCGATTCCCCTTGCCAGTGCCAGACCGAATCCGGTTAAAAGTGCCGGTGTGAGTTCCGGTAAAATAACACGGAAGAAGGTTTTTGCCCTGCCAGCCCCTAATATGTATGCGGCTTCTTCATACTGTCCGTCAAGTTTTTCAAGCACCGGCTGGATTGCCCGCACGACAAACGGGATTCCGACAAATACCAGTGCAACGACAATTCCTGTTTTGGTATAGGACACATCGATTCCCAGCATGGAAAGCGGTTTTCCCAGCATACCGGTACTGGAATACATTTTGGAAAGGGTAATACCTGCTACTGCGGTCGGAAGTGCAAATGGAAGTTCAATCAGTCCGTCCACCAGTCTTTTGCCTGGAAATTCGTATCTGACCAGCACCCAGGCAAGTATGACTCCGAAAATACTGTTGATAACGGCAGCAAGGACGGAACACAGAAAACTTGTTGCCAGTGCATTTGCAACCTGCTTTGCCGTAATCAGCTGCCAGAATTCCGATGGCTTCATTTTGAAGGAATAAATGAATACCGATATCAGCGGAATCAGAATTAAAAGCGACAGCATGGTAACGGTAATGCCCATCGTCAGCCCGAAACCCGGGATTACTCTTGTATTTTTCTCTTTTTTTCTGAATATGTTTTTAATTTCCATAGATTTCATCAAAAATACCACCATCACTAAAGAATTTCTCATAGACTGATTTCCAACCACCGAAATCATCTATGGTGCATAATTTTATACCGAGATCAAAGGTATCAGAAAATTCGTTTAATATTGTTTCATCATATGGACGATAACCGGATTCCCCTATGATTCTCTGTGCTTCATCGGAATAAAGATATTCCAGATATTCTGTACTTGCTTCCTTGCTTCCGTCTTTTTCTGCAATCCTGTCAACAACTGCGGTACATGGCTGTGCAAGAATACTGCTGCTTGGTGATACAATCTCATATTCATCCGGATATTCCCTTACGGTTGCAATCGCTTCATTTTCCCATGCAATCAGCACATCACCCTGCCCATTTTCCACAAATGTTGTGGTGGCTGCTCTTGCACCGGAATCAAGTACCAGAACATTGTTATATAATTTTGTCATAAATGACTTTATGCTGTCCTCGTTTCCATTGTACTTCTGATCTGCATAATCCCATGCAGCCAGGAAATTCCAGCATGCACCGCCGCTGCTTTTCGGGTCCGGAGTGATTACATCGACGCCCTTCTGAACCAGGTCATCCCAGTCCTTAATATTCTTCTCATTTCCTTTTCTTACAAGGAATACAATCGTGGAGGTATATGGAGCAGAATCTCCAGGCAGACGATCTTTCCATTCAGAATCAAGAAGATCTACTTTTTCAAGCAATGATACATCATATTCACATGCCAGTGTCACTACATCGGCATCCGCACCTTCGATTACGGAACGGACCTGTGAACCGGAGCCGCCATGTGACTGGATAATCTGGATATCCTCTCCATGCTCACTTGCATAATGTGCCTGAAACAATTCATTATATTTCTCAAAAAGTTCTCTGGTCGGATCATAGGAAACATTCACAATCGTAACAATTCCTGACTCATCCTTATTCTTTCTGAATCCTACGATTACAGAAAAGGACAATATAATCAATGCCGCTATTAATATTCTTCTCACACCTTTTCTCTTCATCTGTCTTACCTCCATGCACTTTGCTTTTTTGTTTTTCACATTATAACACCTATTTCCCTATTTGTAAAGTAGGTTTATAGGTAAATGGCAAAAAAATAAAAAAAGAGGCTGCAGAAAACCAGTTTTCTTCTGATTTTCCACAGCCTGTCCCATATCTTCTAATCGTGATATACAATCTCATGCACTGTTACATTTTTTTCTTTATCGATTCCAAATGCTTTTAAGACCGGATTGTTTTCTTCCTGCAGGGATAAGATGAGATATTCTATACTGGTATCATATGCCAGTCTCTTATCCTCTTCGGATGGTCTGGACGGGGATTCCGGATGGGAATGGAAATTCCCTATGATAGTTACCTGATTTGCCCTTGCATCCTTTACTGCTGCCAGCTGTTCCTTCGGATCCATGGAAAAATGCTCGTTGCTGGCATCAATATTGGTCAGCAGGTATACCTTTGTCACAGTCTTTACATCGCCTTCCACCGTACCTGCCAGAAGTCCGCAGGACTCATTTGGCAGTCCTTCCCTGCAATGTGCCAGAATCTTTTCATAATCTGACCTGCTCATATTCAGTACAATACTCATAATATCCTCCTCTGAAATAAGAATGTAAGTTTAATGCTTCAGATCACATTCTGCCTGTTCGTAATCGATCAGCTTTGTAATGGTCGGATGATCGCTGCATACAGCACAGTTGCAGTCTTTTGGCAGTTTTACGGTACGGAAATTCATCTTCAGTGCGTCATAGGTAAGTAATCTTCCGGTAAGTAAATCGCCCTGACCGATGATATATTTAATCGCTTCCATTGCCTGAAGACTTCCGATGACACCGCCCATTGCACCGATGACACCAGCCTGCTTACAGGTCGGTACTGCATCCTTTGGCGGTGGATTCTTGAATACACAACGGTAACATGGTCCCTCTCCCGGAACATAAGTCATAAGCTGTCCCTGGAAACGGATGATTCCTGCATGGGAGAATGGTTTCTTTGCCATAACGCAGGCATCATTAATCAGGAATTTTGCCGGGAAATTGTCCGTTCCGTCAATGATGAAATCATAGTCCTGAATCAGCTCCATAATGTTGCTGGAATCTACAAATGTACGGTAAGTATTTACCTTTACATCCGGATTAATATCCTGCATGGTTTCTGCGGCTGATTTTACTTTTGCCTTTCCAAGATCCTTTGTCGTATGGATAACCTGTCTCTGTAAATTGCTTAAATCTACTTCATCCGCATCCACAATTCCGATTGTTCCGACACCTGCTGCTGCAAGATAAAGTGCTGCCGGTGCACCGAGTCCTCCGGCTCCGATAATCAGGACCTTCGCATTCAATAACTTTTTCTGTCCCTTCACGCCGACTTCTTTTAAGATAATATGACGTGAATAACGCTCTAACTGTTCATTCGTAAAAGCCATTATCTAGCTCCTCCTCCCATGAAATATAAAAACTCCACAACATCGCCTTCTTTAATTACAGTTGTGTCAAATTTTTCCCTGTCCACAAACTCATCATTAATTGTAACGGTAACATACTGTGCGTTATCAATATCTTCCTTCTCGATTAAAGATGTAAGTGTAATTCCTTCTTCATATTCCTTCTTATTTCCTGCTACTGTAATAGTCATCTCTGTATTCCTTCCTTTCTTATTCCAGATTATTTAGTTAATTGCGAAACTCATAATTTATCTTTATTGTATATGCAAATCAAACAATTACTAAGAAGGTACTATGAGGCAGGTACTAAGGAGGGACCCAATTTATTGGGAAGATTCCTTAGTACAATCGGTATTTAGTACCGCTACCCACGCACCAGGGAGAGACCCGGTAAACCTGGAAGATTCCCTAGTGCCATAGCCGAATGTAGCGAAAGCGTGCCTTCGTGTAATGTTTCATTTGCATATGCATTTACAAAAATTCAAGTGTTTCGCAATTACCTATTCAGATTATTAAATAAATTCCGTAAACAGTGCTTCTATTTCTGCTTTCCCGGCAGCTCCTTTATGTCTGGCTTTTTCTTCACCATTCACGAAAACGACCAGTGTCGGCGCTGACATGACACCATACTGTTCTGCCAGTTCCATGTCGAAATTCACATTTACCTTGTAAACTTCCAGTTTTCCTTCGTATTCGTCTTCTACCTCACCTAAAGGTCCTGCCATACGTTTGCAGGGAATACAGGTATCAGAATAGAAATCGATAAGGACCGGTTTTTCCGCTTTTAAAACTTTTTCTTCAAAATTATCTTTATTTATTCTGAGTGCCATATTTTCCCTCCTATTCTTCCACTTTCTTTACAATCAGTGTATAAGTGCCATCATCATTTGTGTTCAGCTTTAATATCTGATGGCCTTCTTCTTTGATGCTTCTCGGCACATTCTGCACCGGTTCTCCGTCATTCATACGGATGGCAAGTATCTGTCCGTCATCTAATTCCTCTAATGCAACTTTTGCCTTGACAAATGTTACCGGGCAGACAACGTCGGTAATATCTACCGTATCATCAATTTTCAAATCAGCCATGGTATGCCTCCTTCAATACTTCGTATAATTTCTCTTTTCCAATTCTGTCGATAGTGAATTTGAATCTTTCACCTGGATTTGCGTGATCATCAAAGAACTGGATAGCTGCATCTGTCACGCGGAATAACTGTTCTTCTGATGTAATCAGAGGAAGCGGATATTCTCCTTTTGCAATGGAATTTCCAAATGTTCCGCCGAAAGATACCAGATATGCCGTAGTGGTATCCCATGCATCTGTCGGACAGGATTTTACGCAGCGTCCGCAGTAATTACATTTATCGTAATCCACATTTACTTTGCCGTCTTCGATGGTAATCGCATGCTCACGACAGACTTTTTCACAGAGTCCGCAGTTAATGCAGGCGTCTTCTTTCCATTTTACATCGGTTGCACCTTTGATTCCGACATCATTTTCCTCTGCCTTCAGACAATTGTTCTGACATCCGGTAACACCGAATTTAAACTTATGCGGTAATTCTCTTCCAAAATAACGTTCATTTAATTTTAAGGCAATATCATAGGTATCGATATTTCCGCTCGGACAAATCTGATTTCCCTGACATGCAGTAACAGTACGGACTCTCGGTCCACATACACCCGGCTTGCATCCGCCCTGTGCAAGGGATTCTTTTACTTCATCAATATCATCCAGCTTGATGAATGGAATCTCTACTCCTTGACGCGAGGTAAGATGTACATGTCCATCTCCATATTTCTCTGCTACTTCTGCTATTTTCTTCAGATTCTCTGCGGTCAGAGTTCCTCCGACTACAGCAAGACGGAGCGAGAAGTTATTCTTCTGCTTCTGTCTCATGAATCCGCCTTTTTTCAGTGTTCCGTAATCTACGTTTGCCATATTATTTTTCTCCTTTTATCGCATTTTTGAAATCCTGTTTCAGATCTTCGATATCTTCAATGCCAACACTGATACGAATCAAATCATCATATACTCCTGACTGGATCTGTTCTTCTTCTGATAAATGTACTGCAATCGTTGATGCCGGATGAAGTACCAGAGTCTTGGTATCTCCTATATTTGACAGGATATACGGAAGTTTTAATGCATTGATAATGCGGTATGCCCTGTCCCTGCTTCCTGCCCGGACGGTCACGATAGCTCCGAATTCATGGGAGAACTGCTTCTTTGCCAGTTCATAATCCGGATGTTCCGGTAATCCCGGATAGTTTACCGTAAGGCCTGCATCCAAATCCCTTAAGAACTCTGCCAGCTCAAGTGCATTGGAACAATGACGTTCCATACGCAGTCCGAGTGTTTCCAGTCCGAGATTATTTAAAAATGCATTCTGTGGGGAAAGACAGGCTCCGGTATTCCGGAAAAGTCCGTTCCTGAGTTTTGCTATGTATGCCATCGGCCCAAACTTTTTATATGGTTTCATTCCCGGATAACGTTCCCCGTCCCACTTGAACTTTCCGCCCCAGGTAAGTATTCCACTGATTGCATCACTGTTTCCATTGATATACTTCGAGGAAGAGTTTACCACAATATCCGCTCCTAATTCAAGTGGTTTTACAAGATAAGGGGTTGCCACTGTATTATCTATGATAAGCGGAAGATTATGTCTGTGTGCCATATCCGCCACTGCCCCGATATCCGTAACATCCAGCTTCGGATTTCCTATTGTTTCTGCAAAAATAACTCTCGTCTTATCCGTAATCAATGCTTCATAGCTTTCCGGACGATTTTCTTTTACATACTTTGTAGTAATTCCAAATGCTTCCAGATCCTCAAACAGTTCCACTGTTCCGCCGTACAGACCTGCTGCCGCAACAATCTCATCTCCTGCACTTAACACATTCATAAATGCGTTAAATAATGCTGCCATTCCGGATGCACAGGCTACACTGCCGACTCCGCCTTCCAGTTTTGTAATCTTCTTCTCAAAAACTTCTATGGTCGGATTATTGATTCTTGTATAAGAAAAGCCCATTGCTTTATTTGTAAATATTTTCTCTAAATCTTCTGCACTTTCATGTCTGAATGCACTGCTCTGATAAATCGGTACCTGTGTTGCACCGTGGGAATATTTCTCATCAACTCCATGTAAAAGGGTTGTATTAAAGCCACAATCTGTCATCTTCTCTCTCCTATCCTGTAAACTTTTCATTATAATAAACCTATTTACCTACTTTGTCAATAGGTTTTTAGGAAAAATATTAATCTTTTGGGGAGACATTTCTGACGACTTGAAAATAACACATTTTTAAGGTATACTTATAGGTATAATTATTTAGGAGGTGCTATTGTGAAAATATCAACCAGAGGACGCTATGCGGTTCGTGTAATGCTTGATCTTGCCCAGCAGGATACCAGTGAATACACCCCGCTTATGGATATCGCCAGACGGCAGGAAATTTCTGAAAAATATCTGGAATCCATCGTATCGATGCTTGTGAAGAATGATTTTCTGGCTGCCCTGCGTGGAAAAGGCGGCGGCTATAAATTGATCAGGCGACCGGAAGAATATACCGTAGGAAGTATTTTAAAAATTACGGAAGGCTCTTTTGCACCGGTTGCCTGTCTTGAACACAGCCCGAACCAGTGTGAACGGGTTGCCTATTGCAAAACTCTGCCTATGTGGAAAGAATTCCAGAAACTTGCAGAAAATTATTTCAACGGAATCACCATACAGGATCTGGTAAACCAAAACAGCGATGCGGACGATTATGTAATATAGTCCCATAATTAAAAAATTCAGACGCAGAAACAGCCGGACTGGTCAGTATTATGACTTGTCCGGCTGTTCGTTATTAAATATGTAATTGTGAAACACTTGAACTTTTGTAAATACATATGCAAATGAAACATTACACGAAGGCACGCTCTCGCTACATTCGGCTATGGTACTAAGGAATCTTCCCAATAAATCGGGTCCCTCCTTAGTACCTGCCTCATAGTACCTTCTTAGTAATTGTGTCATTATTTAGTTATTGAATAATGCTGTTGACAGATATCTGTCTCCGGAATCCGGTAAAAGAGCTACGATAGTCTTTCCTTTGTTTTCCGGTCTTGCGGCAAGGATGGATGCCGCCTTTAATGCTGCACCTGATGAGATACCAACCAGAATACCTTCGCTTACAGCGAATTCTCTTCCTTCTGCAAATGCATCATCATTCTCGATTGCAATAACTTCATCATAAACTTTTGTATTTAATGTTTCCGGTACAAATCCTGCACCAATACCCTGAATCTTGTGTGGTCCAGGTGTTCCTTTTGATAATACTGGGCTGGTTGCCGGTTCAACTGCAACTACTTTTACATCCGGATTCTTTGATTTGAGATATTCACCTACACCGGTAACAGTACCGCCTGTACCAACACCTGCTACAAAGATATCTACTTTACCATCTGTCTGCTCCCAGATTTCCGGTCCTGTGGTTTCTCTGTGTACCTGTGGATTTGCAGGGTTTACAAACTGTCCGAGAACGATAGAACCAGGAATGGATTCCTTGAGTTCTTCTGCCTTTGCAATCGCCCCCTTCATTCCTTTTGCACCTTCTGTCAACACCAGTTCTGCACCATATGCTTTCAGAAGATTTCTACGTTCAATACTCATGGTATCCGGCAGTGTAAGAATTGCATGATATCCTTTTGCTGCTGCTACTGCTGCAAGACCGATACCGGTATTACCTGATGTAGGCTCGATAATCGTTGCACCCGGCTTTAATAAGCCTTTCTTCTCTGCATCTTCAATCATTGCAAGAGCAATTCTGTCTTTTACAGAACCTGCCGGATTCAGGTATTCAAGCTTTGCCAAAATTGTAGCATCCTTAATTCCTGCTTTCTCTGTGTAACGGTTTAATTTTAAAATCGGTGTTCCCCCGATTAATTCCAGTGAACTTTCTTTAATCTGACTCATAGCTTAATCTCCTTTTCTTTCATTCTTTATGATAATGTCGGAAATCCCGGCATCTTATGCTGTCAGGAAGAAGGGGGTCTGTTCTGTCCCTTTTTTCCTATATGTTTTCTAGGAATAATGTGTTTTTATTATAAAATCATTATTTCATTTTGTCAAGAGCATTTTTCAAATATTTACGGATGCCAGGGTCAAAAGCTTGCTTCCGTGCCATTTGACACGGCTCTCTACACGACTGCGACAACAGATAAATATGGCAAATTCATATGTTTCGCAATTAACTATTCTTCATCATAACATATACAAACTTCTCATGGGTCTCATTAGAGGTGCCATAAAAAAAGAACCAGGATAAGGAATTTTCACCTTCATCCTGGTTCTATTATGCGCTTCTTTATGTCTCAAAAACAGGACAGCATTATCTTTCGAAATTAAAAGCTTTCTTTCCGAGATAACTTGCACTATCCCCCAAATTTTCCTCAATTCTCAGAAGTTGATTATACTTAGCAACTCTTTCCGATCTACTAGGTGCACCAGTTTTAATCTGTCCTGCATTTAAGGCAACCGCAAGGTCCGCTATTGTTACATCTTCTGTTTCTCCAGATCTATGCGAAACGATGGCTGTATAACCTGCCTTCTGTGCCATCTTAATAGTCTCAAGCGTTTCAGATACTGAACCAATCTGATTAAGCTTAATTAGGATAGAGTTTGCAACTCCCATCTCTATTCCCTTTTTCAGTCGTTCTGTATTGGTTACGAATAAGTCATCTCCCACTAGCTGTACTTTATGACCAATTCTCTCTGTCATCTTCTTCCAACCTTCCCAATCCTCCTCATCAAGACCATCTTCGATAGAATAAATAGGATACTTAGCAATAAGCTGTTCCCAATATTCAATCAATTCATCTGATGTAAAGTCTTTTCCTGATTTTGGCTGATGATAGAATCCTATTCCCTTGTCACTCTTCCATTCTGATGATGCAGCATCAAGGGCAATTACAAAATCTTTACCCGGCTCAAATCCTGCATTTTGAATTGCCTTTACAAGATGGTCTAGCGCATCCTCCTGTGATTTAAACTCAGGGGCAAATCCACCTTCATCGCCTACAGCCGTAGACATACCCTCATCTTTAATCAATTTCTGCAATGAATGAAATACTTCTGTTCCCCAACGAAGTGCCTCTGAAAAATTTTCTGCTCCTACAGGCATCACGAGGAATTCCTGTATATCCACAGGTGCACTGCTATGAGCTCCTGCATTTTCCAAATTAAGCATTGGTACTGGCAGTGTAGTTGCGCTTACACCACCAATGAATCTATATAGTGGTATTTCCAAGGCTTTTGCAGCCGCATTTGCTGTCGCAAGGGATACTGCAAGAATCGCATTCGCTCCTAAGTTAGATTTATCTTTTGTTCCATCTAATTTGAGCATTCCCTGATCCACAGCATAAATATCAGATGCGTCCATTCCAATCAAGGCTGGAGCAATCAGTTCATTCACATTTGCAACTGCCTTTGTTACACCCTTTCCACCAAATTTTGCTTTATCTCCATCCCGAAGCTCAAGTGCCTCAAATACTCCCGTTGACGCTCCTGATGGTGCCGCACCTCTTCCTACTGTTCCATCTACTAATGTAACCTCAGCCTCAACCGTTGGATTACCTCTGGAATCAATAATCTGTCTTCCAATAACCTTTTCAATTTCTAAATACATCATAGTATCAATACTCCTTCCAATGAGAAATTATATGCATAGTTAGTTTACACTAACTATGTATATCCGTCAATTATTCTACTATGATAATCTTTCTCATATATAAGTGTTTTTATACACAAAAGTGTCCAATTGTTCACCATCTTTCTCAATTTCATTCATACCAGATTATTTCGTAAGGTGCTGATTAATTCCTCTATAACAATCGGTTTGGATAAGAAGCCATCCATACCACATTCCCGTGCTCTCTTTCTGTCTTCATCAAAAGCATTGGCAGTCATAGCAAGAATGGTAATTCCGGCCAGCGCCGGTTCATCCAGTGCACGGATCAGCTTTGTAGCCTCATATCCGTTCATAACAGGCATCTGAACATCCATCAGCACCAGATCATATTTACCCGGTGTTGAATTTTTAACCTTCTCCACCGCCTCAGCCCCATTTTCTGCAGTATCCACCAGGAACCCATACGCAGTCAGAATCTCCACCGCGATTTCGCTGTTCAGTTCATTATCTTCCACCAACAGTATACTCTTGCCTTTAAAATCTGAACCCTCTGCCGGAAGAATCAGCTTCTCTGTTCCGGCCTGTTTCTGTCCGATAGCCTCCAGCAAATTCTCTCTGAGATCTGACATAAACAGAGGTTTCGTGCAGAATGCAGTCACCCCTGCGGCTCTGGCTTCTGCTTCAATATCCGACCAGTCATAAGCAGTCAGGATAATGATCGGCGTATCGTCACCAAGACTGCGGAGCTGGCGGGTGACCTCAATACCATTCATATCCGGCAGACGCCAGTCAATGATATAGGCATGGAATGCGTCTCCAAGCTCCATAGACTGCTGTGCACGCAGAATAGCTTCCTTACCGGAAAGTGTCCATTCTGAACGCATCCCTACCTTTACAAGCATCTTTGTCACACTGTCACAGGTATTAAAATCGTCATCTACAACCAATGCCTTCAGACCCTCCAGCTCTGTGATCTTCTGTATAGGGTGATGCTTTGGCTGAATCCGAAGTGGCAGACAGACTATAAATTCGGTGCCTTTTCCCTGCTCTGTCTGAACCTCAATGGTACCACCCATCATATCCACGATATTCTTGGTAATAGCCATGCCAAGTCCGGTACCCTGGGTTCTGCTGACTGTGGAAGTCCGCTCCCTCTCAAAAGGAGAAAATATATTCTGTACAAATTCCTGACTCATGCCGATTCCATTATCCTTTACCCGGATCTCGTACAACGCACTGCCTCTTACATTCCCTGGATACTGCTTCAGCCGGACAGAAATGGTTCCTCCCGCAGGTGTAAACTTAATCGCATTGGACAAAAGATTCAAAAGTATCTGGTTCAGCCGCATCTTATCACAATAGACTTCTTCATTCGTCACGTCCATGGCATCCATATAAAGATCCAGCTGCTTCGCATGGATCTGCCCACTGATAATGGTCTTCAAGTCATGGAGTACCTCCGACAGACTGACCTCCGTCTCTTCCATATGGAGCTTTCCACTCTCAATCCGGCTCATATCCAGTATGTCATTGATCAATGATAACAAATGATTGCTGGAGGATAGAATCTTCCTAAGATAATCTCTGACCTTATTCTCATTATCAATGTTGCTCACAGCCAGTGTCGTAAAGCCGATAATTGCATTCATTGGTGTTCGGATATCGTGAGACATATTGGAAAGGAACGTGCTCTTTGCCCTGTTTGCAGTCTCCGCCTCATGAACTGCCTCTGAGAGTGCCTGATTCATTTTCCAGTCAGCGGTACGATCCGACATAACCAGGATATATTTCTTTTTTCCGTTTATCTCGCAGCACATCGCAATATTATGAAACCACCTTTTTTCTCCTGTCTTCAGATGAACATATTCGAAATCCCATTCTCTCTGCTCATGAACCCGGATTTCCTCCAGATAATTCTTCTCCGGATCTTCATGTTCCACCGGATGCAGTTTTCCCAGAATACAGGCATCCTTACGAATCTGTTCTACCGTAATGCCCAGCAGGTTTTCCACATTCGGACTGACGTAATCTGCCTGATATGTTTTGGCATCCATCATCAGGAAAACATCCTCCACATTCATGGAAAGCTTTTGAAACAGCTCATCCCGGTACAAGATCTCCGTATCTTTTTTTCTTAAGTTTGTACTGCTTTTTTGAACAACTAAGCTGATAAGGAATGCGGCAATACAGAACACAACCGTACTGACAAGAAGTATCGTACTACGCTGCAGACTGTTCATACTGGCATTGACAATATCCTCCTGTACAAGTCCTAAGAACATCCAGTCCTGGATATCCGATTTTTCATAGACCAGATAGTAGTTCCTTTCATCCAGATTTAGGAGCATCGCATCGGTACATCCTGCTTTAAACTTTTCCGAAAGCTCATTAATTTCTTTTTCAGACATATTAGAATGCTCTCTCAGAATGCCGAAGAAATTATACACATTCCCCCATGACTCAGAGGAATGATCCACCAAAATATGACCATCCGGATGAATCACAAAGCTCTGGGCATTTCCATTGAAAACAGAAATATCCAGCACATCTACGATATCAGAGTTTTCATAAGCAATGGCAATCGCATCATATTCAAATCCCTGATAAATTCCATGAACATTAGGAGTGGCAAAAACAAGCAGCTGGGATTTCCCGGGAACTGCTGCATTCGCTACGATATCATTTCCCTGCCGGATCTCATCTTCCATATTCTCCTGTAATCCAAGGTACCCGGTTTCCCCTGTTATCATCTTATAATTCCCATCAGCCGATAGAAAATAAAATTCTAAAAATCCTGCATCCTCCTGTGCATTCTCTATGTAATCACGGATTTCACTTTCACTGGAAGTATCACGCAGATACTCACTCCACATATGGAGATAAGTCAGGTTTTTATTTATCAGTTCCATCAACATCTTATCAGACTGACGGAAAATCTCTGTCAGATGAGAAACACTTTCCTCATAAATGATTTCTGTCACAAACCCGAAATATCGAAAAACCGTCAAAATAATTACTATAATGAGAGTCGCAAAGACAGCTGTCTGTAATCGTTTTCTCATAGCCGGCTTTTCTCTGTCTGTATTATAATCCTTAATCTTCATACTTCTCACCTCAAAGTCATATAGTCTTCAGGCTCTGCAAGAATGGCATCACCCTCTGAAATATATTCCAGCCAGGTATCTTTCACAGTGCTATCTTCTCCATCAAACACAATATTCTCATCTGCCGGATATGCTTCCATGTGTTTTGGCAGCGCAAGACAGGTTACTGTAAAAGTATCATTGTCCTGAACTTGTTTGCCATCCTTCGTAACTTTACCAAATTTATAACCCTCTTCTGTTTCCCTGATCTCCACAGCAATACCGCTGAACACAGGCAGAGAGCCACGATTAAAGGGAAGGAAGCCTCCCTCATAGCCTTCTACAAAATTTTTAACAGTTTCTTTCAGTTCCGCTCCGCTCATCGTGCTGCTGTACGCTGCAAGACCATTTGGCATGATCATATCACCTGCCATTTTTTCTGTATAGCCGGCTTTCAACACATTTCCTGTAAAGCTGTTTCCGGTTGCGATCAACACATCCGTCCCATAAGCGCCACGCAGCGTATTTGCCATAACCGAATAGGCCGCATTCCCGCCGTTGCTACGAAAACGGTTGGAATAGGATTTCTGCGAATCCAGCACGATATTCTCAGATGCAGTTTCTTCCTCAAGAAGCTGCGAATAAAATGACTGATAAGCCTGCTCTGCATCATATTCTCCTGTAATCATTCTAGAGACCACATCCTTGGAAACAGAGAAAAAGTCATTTGACGCAATACGGATATACATATGGTTTTCTTCAATCACGGGTTTCACATCGTTCAGATATTCCGTAAGCTTCATATCCACATCCTGACTGTAACTCAACAGATCCTGTCCATCATAAAGGATACGGAGCTGAGCATCCTCTGAAAGCATTGTGTCCAACACCTGCATCGCTTTCCTTCGGCGTGTTTCATCCTGTGTCAGATCACAGTTTAAAGCCACCTGAAAATACGGTGTCGTCATCAGCCACTTTTCGCCGTTCTGTTGAAAGAATGGCAGAAATGTTGTGTTTATGCCCTGTTCCTGAAACATTTTTACACCGGAAGAGCTGCCAAAGTACATGGCAAGCTTACCGCTTTGGTACATCCCAACTATATCATCGTAATTCAGATCAAGATCGTCCCGGCCAAGCCCGGTATCCTTGATGAACTGCTCCATACGTTCAAAAGCCGCCGGCCAGACCGTACTGTCCAGACCTTCCTTCTTCGTATTATCCGGGTCACTGTAGGCAATGCGCCACTTGCGTCCGGCTACCGAAGCCAGCTCGGATACAGACAGTCCCTGTAGTGTCTCCATACAGGTATAATCATAAGAATAGTCTGCCGTAAACCCACGGATACCCACCTCTTCAAATGCCCGGCAGGCAGAGACAAAGCTTTCATAGTCTGTCGGCAGAGGAATATCATACTTTTCAAAAAGGTCCTTGTTTACTACAAAGCCATGTACATCCGCACACACCGGAAGCCAGTTTACACTGCCATCCTCATTCACAAAACTGTTCAGGTAGGTATCATAGACCGCACCTGCCTCATTGGTTGTGGACAGATCCATCAGACTGTCTTTCAGAGGACTTGCATCATGCAGTGAAAAACGACAGCAGGTTATAATATCCGGCAATCCACCGTTTTCATCAAGAAACCTGTAGAAATCCAGATTATTATTACCTACTACAAATTCAATGTTGATATCCGGTAGCTGCTCCTGGATATAGGGTGCATATTTCTCATATAGTTTTGTACTCCATAAGTACACCGTAATTGTTTCTGCATCTTCTTTTTTCACACTCTTCCTGCCATAGCCTAACAAGAGGGATATAACTGTCAACATTACCACAAGTACCGCAAGCAGCTTATTCCATGTTTTCTTTTTCATGATGAATTCCTTTCTGAAAATATTTTCCGCCAATCCACAAATTTATGAATTACTTTTACTAATAATTTTGCATCCGCAGGTTTTGCAATATGTTCATTCATCCCTGCTTCTTTTGCTCTTATTCTGTCCTCCGTAAACGCATTTGCTGTCATTGCAATGATCGGTATTGCCTTTGCATCCTCTCTGTTCAGAGAACGGATCCTCTTTGTGGCTTCATAACCATTCATGACCGGCATCATAATGTCCATAAGAATGGCATCATATTCACCAGGTTCACTTTTTCTGAACAGCTCAACCGCTTCCTGACCATCCCAGGCTTTTGTCACGTCCGCGCCCTCATTCTGAAGCACAAATTCAGCGATTTCCATGTTCAGCTTATTATCTTCCGCCAGAAGAATATGCAATCCCCTTATAGATTTTTCGGATACATCCGTCTGTTCTTCACATTTATCCGTATCCGGATCTATTTTAAATGGAACCCGGATCACAAATGTCGTCCCTATGCCTTTTTCACTTTCAAAAGTAATAATTCCACCCATTTTCTCGACCAGTTTCCTTGAAATAGACATTCCCAGGCCTGTTCCGGCAAATTTTGCACGGCTTCCCGAATGTTCCTGTGCAAATGGTTCAAACACATATTTCTGGAACTCCTCAGTCATTCCGATTCCGGTATCCCGGCAGACAAATTCCATCGTCGTCATTCCCGGCTGCTCGGATGGAATCTCCATGCAACTGATATAGATCTGCCCGTTTTCTCGGTTATATTTCACCGCATTGGACAGGATATTCATCATCACCCGTTTCACATGTCCCGGGCTTCCGATGAGAGCCCGGTGTGTGATGTCTTTTTTCTCCCACACGATCCGGATATTCTGTTCTGCGGCAATCTGTTCAATCACAACAAGCACTTCCTCAGAAATTCTGCTCAGATTAAATGGAATTTCTTCCAGAACCACTTCATCCGCTTCCAGCTTACTCATATCCAGAACTTCGTTTACCAGTTCCAGCAACAGATTAGATGCCTCTTTAACCTTTGTCCTGCATTCCTTCTGCTTCTCCATATCATCTGCATAATGGTCTGCCATATTGATCAAACCGCAGATTCCATTGATCGGAGTCCGGATATCATGGCTCATTCGCTGGAGAAACTCTGTTTTAGCCTCATTGGCGGCTTCAGCCTTTTTTGCAGATATCAGAAGTTCTGCTTTATATTTTTCGTCTTTTTCCTGTTCCTGTTTCTGATGTGCCTGATTGGTTCTGTATGTCCAGAACCAGAATATACTAAACATCAGAAAATAAAGAAAAATAACGCTTATCACACTTAGTGGAAGGTTATGGAACACTTCCGTATCCGGAAGATACGCATAAATATAATAATCACGCTGCTTCAGCATGATTCCGTAGCATCCGGTTCTTCCATTTTTCAAATGATAAATATGCCGACTGTCTGTATACTTTTTCATTGCCTGAACGACCTCGTTGTCAGCCGTATTCTGCCCCAGCAAGCTCTCATCATTGCTGGCAACAACGATCCCATCGTCTGCAACAATAATCGTTCCATCTTTCTGGACACTATAACCATTTAAAAGGTCCTGTATCGTCAGAGTATAATTTCTGACAAATTCCGGAGATGTATAATAATAAACAGCAACGATACCCGGTGCATCTTTTCTGGCACAGGCTGCAATGTCAATATGTGATCCGTCTTTCCTGTTAAACCGTTCTGAATAAGTTCTTTCTTCATATCCGGTAAAATCCATGATAATGTCTTTTTGAAGATACTCCGTAATCTCACTAGTCAGAGACTCGTCCGTGCTGTATTCACAGTCCGTCTTTCCTTCTGCATCCAGTACAATGATACCATCCATCCAGAGAGGCTGCAGATTTCCTCGCAAAAATTCCCGGCTCAGCTGACCGCCGTTTTCTGTTTCCATGTCGATATTCGTACTCATCTGTCTGGCACTTTCAATGGCACGGAGGATGCTTTTTGATTCCGAAGATTCATTAAAATGGGTATAGGTGGAGCACTGCACTTTGACATAGTTTACAATCTTCACCATTCTTTTCTCTGCTTCCGCTTTTTCTGCGTGAAAGAAATAAAACAGAAATACTACAGCCACACAGATTCCAATCAGACCGCCGAACAGCTGAATTTGTTTTTCTTTTTTCTTTCTCTTAATATCCAAGATCATCCACCTCCAGATACTTTTCCGGATCATCCAGGTATTTTTCAATGATTTTCAGGGATGTGCCATCCTGACGCATTTCTTCCAACGTCTGAGCCATCTGCTCACAGATTCCTCTGTCATCATCTTTTGCAAAAGCGACACCTATTCCGGTAAGCATCAGAGGCTCTTCCAGGATACGGAAGCCTGCATTATAATCCTTCCTATACTGAATGATAGATTCCTCGTGTGCTGCAGCTGCATCTACATATCCTTTTCCAAGAAACGTATAGATCAGCTCCCTGTGTCCCAGGCTGATCAGATTGCCCAGCTTGGGGATTCTCTCATCCGTCCGGTTCAGAAAGATGCTTTCCGGTTTGGTTGTGGACTGAACAGCCAGGTTCTTTCCCTCCAGGTCACTCAGTTTATAGATATCACTATTCTCATTTACAGCAACCACCTGACGGCTTACTATATATGGTCCCGCCCATCGGTAATCATTCAGACGCCCTTCCATGGAAAAACAGCCCATGATACAGTCAATCTCTCCACTTTCCACCAGTTCTTTCTTCTTCTCCCAGTTGATCTGGACAACCTCCACCTGATATCCCATTCTGTTGAAAGCTTCTGTAGCCAGTTCTACATCGATTCCCGTCGGTACACCATCCTCATTCAGATAATTGTATGGCGGATAGCTATCGCTCCCCAACATGATGACTGGTTTTTCTGTTTCTTTTTCACTGTCATCTGTGTTCTTACACCCTGTCAGAGTGACCAATATAATTCCTACAAGCAGAATGCCTGCAATCATTCGTTTTCCTTTCATTCCCATACCATTCCTGCTTCTATTTTTTATTTCATTTGAAAATGTACTTATAACTTCCGTCATTCTGGACTCTTTTTCTTACCAGATGCATATTAAAAGGTTTTATGGAGTTTGAGCCTTTCTTGCCTCCTTATGTACTCAGAGCTATTTGTCAAAGAGAAAAGTTTTCATGAATCCCCCATTGCAAATCCCAGCAATACAAAAAAATGCATGGTTACATAATTGGTGGTATTTCCAAAACAGGCAGATATAAGATATCCCATTGCCACCGCCGCACAGATAAGTGTCTCCGGTGTAAGCTTCCTGACCTTGCACAGGCGGTCTGCCGCAATCCAAAAAACCGCTGCAAGATAGAAGGCTGCTCCTGGGATTCCGTAGAATGCCGCATATTCCAGATATTCATTTGCCGGTCTGTCCTGCACAAATCCGGCTTCAGAATAACGATCGGCAATTCCATCCTCGCACCATCCGAATACCGGCTTTTCCATAATAAATCCGGCACATTCCACCCATAATTTCCATCGTCCTGTACCTGCTGCCTTTGCTTCATCGCTCTCGCTGTCCCTGGCTACCTCTCCCAGGTCAAAGAAGAACTCCCTGGTCTGGCTGAACATACCTTCCCCGTTTTTTTCCATTGCTCCGCTGATTAAGAAGAACAGAATCACTGCCGCAAATAATTTAAAATACGGATAGATTGCCTGCCTGCTTTTGCATCCATGAAAACGTCCTGTCATGATAAACAGAAGAACGATCAGTGAAATTCCTGCCGCCAGCCAGCCGCCAAATGTATTGTTAATATTCAGTGTGATAATATTTATCACATAAACAAAAAGAGAAAAGCACACGCCGCCGGCTGTTTCCGCCAGCATGAGCATACTGCCGGATAACACAATCATGGTACACAGATAATATCCGTAATGATTGAAATAATTCAATACACTGGCATATCTGCCCTCTTCTGCCATATACCGGAATGCTTCATTTCCGGACAGTCCCAGTATATCTGCCAGCCCGTCATTGCTCTGTGCCAGCACAGGAACAGCCAGCAGAAGAGATGCCGCAAGCAGAAGATTTAATACCCGTCTCTTTTTCCTTCCATCGGAAACAGCCAGCAGACCTGCTGCCATGACAAATTCCAGTGTTCTTAACAGAATTCCTTCATTTCTTGACGGTATGCCATACAATGCCGCCGAAAGTCCCTGATAATCACTGTACCGCTTATTTGCCAAAAATGAAAGAAACATCCAGACAATAAATAATCCAAAGAAAATCAGCCATTTATGCCTGTACAGATAATTTTTTATTTTATATGTAAATGCTTTGGGTGCTTCCATATATACATGTGCAAGATATAATATCATACACAGCAGGCAGGCAATCCCGCAAAGCTGCAGAAGCTGCACCCAGATCAGCTCGTTCCAATACTGAAAGCACAATGCGGTCACAAGCTTCAGCGGCAGAACGACGCCTGTCATTCCTGCCGCAATACACATCACTGTTTCATATTTTTCCCTCGTAAAATTCTTTATCATTTTCACTATTGTTTTCTCCATGTTGCCGGTGTAAATAATAACAGCATTGGTATCATTTCCAGTCTTCCTGCCAGCATATCAAACATCAGCACCACCTTAGACAGCGGGGAAAATGCCGCATAATTCCCGGTCGGTCCGACCATGGACAGTCCGGGACCGATATCGTTCATACAGGAAGTTACCGCCGTAAAATTCGTTACCAGATCAAATCCGTCCAGACTGATGATTAATACAGATACAATCAACAGTGCAAGCACCATAATCAGATATGCCTTTGTCGAACGCAGAACCTCATGTTCCATCGTTTTTCCATCTGACTTTATTTTCCGTATACTTCTCGGATGAAGCTGGTATTCCAGTTCTTTCCGGATGGATTTTGCATAAATAATGAATCTGGATACTTTCACACCACCGCTCGTACTGCCGGCACACGCACCCATAAACATGAGCAGTACCAGTATTGTCTGGGAAAAGACCGGCCAGTTATTAAAATCTGCCGTTGCAAATCCGGTGGTTGTCATAATGGTTGCAACCTGGAAGGAAGAATCCTTCAGATTCGCAAGAAGTCCTCCCGCCATACGTGTCAGATCCAGTGTAATTAAGATGGTAATAACCGCATAAATAATAAAATACCAGCGTACTTCTTCCATCTGGAATGCTTCTCTGATTTTTCTGCTGATAATCAGAAAATAGAATTTAAAGTTAATTCCAAACAGGAACATAAATATGGTGGTTACTACCTGGATGTATGTGCTGTAACCTGCTATACTGTCATTGCGAACCGCAAAACCACCGGTTCCTGCCGTTGCAAGACTGTCGCACACGGCATCAAATACCGGCATTTTTCCAATCAGGAGCAGAATCATCTGCAAAACTGTAAGTCCAATATACATAGAATATAACCAGAAGGCTGTTTTCTGAATCTTTGGAACAAGCTTGCCCACCGCAGGTCCGGTACTTTCCGCACGCATCAGGTACATATTATTTGCTCCGAGATAAGGCAGTACCGCCATGATAAATACCAGAATCCCCATGCCGCCAATCCAGTTGGTAAAACATCGCCAGAACAGGACACAATGAGGCAGTGATTCCACATCCGCCAGAATACTTGCTCCCGTTGTCGAAAAACCTGACACGGATTCAAACAATGCATTTACTACATTTGGAATGCTTCCCGTTGCAACATATGGAACCGCACCTAATATACTGATGCCAACCCAGCCCAGTGCTACCACGACCATTCCTTCCCTTGCATAAAAGTTCTTGTTTTCCGGTTTTTTACGCGTTAAGAGAAGTCCTATGATGCCGATAATCAGGGCAGATAATAAAAACCACCAGCCTTCCTGCTCACGGTAAATAATCGCCACGATACCCGGCAGCAGCATAAATCCTGCCGAGAAATTGAAAATGTATCCAAGTACATATATGATAATTGCATAATTCATTTCTTCTGCTTCTTTCTTTTACTTTACTATATCATCAATTCCATTCAGACCTTTTTTTGTCGTAACTACCATTACACTGTCTTTTGGAAGAATCTTATCCTTTCCTGTCGGACGTATCACTTTTCCATTACGGTAAATGCTGCAGATCAGGGTATTGTCCCTGATATTTAATTCGCAGATCTCTTTATTGGCTGCCTTCGCATTACTTCCCACAACGAATTCAAGGGCTTCTGCCTTTCCGCCTACCAGCCGGTACAGTGTTTCAACATTACTGCTGTCATATGAATTCTGTCTGGAACGGACATAACGGATAATGTATTCTGCCGTAATATTCTTCGGCGATACAATATTTCCAACCGGCATCTCATCGATGACTTCCATAAAAGATTCTCTTGTTATCTTTACGATTCGTTTTGCCTTTGATAATTTATTCACAAACAGGGAAAGCAACACATTCTCCTCATCCGAATTTGTCAGTGCCACTACCGCATCCGCATCTTCGATATTTTCCTCCATCAGAATCTCTCTTTCCGTCACATCTCCATGAATAATCATGGCGTGAGGAAGCAGATCGCTTAATTCATTACAGCGCTCCAGATTATGTTCCACGATCTTTACATTTATATGTGCTGCCAAAAGTAATTTCGCCAGATAATAGGAGATTGTCCCGCCACCTGCAATCATGACATTATGAATCGGCTTCGTTTTAATTCCAATCCGGTTAAGGAAATGATTTATCTCCGGAATGGCTACTGTTACAGAGATATAATCCCCTGCTTTCAGCACAAAATTTCCTCCTGGGATAACAACTTCTTTCTCTCTTTCCACGATACAGATCAGCACCTTCTGGCTGATTTTTTCTGCCATATTGCAAATCGCCATATTGTCCAGTACGGATCCCTGCGGAATCTGGATTTTGATCAGGCTGACTCTTCCTTTTGCAAAGGTATCAACCTCCAGTGCGGACGGCACCTGAATGAGTCTTGCAATTTCGGATGCCGCTGCCAGCTCCGGATTAATGGACATGGACAGACCAAGTTCTTCCCTGATGTAATTAATTTCTTCGTAATATTCCGGATTTCTTACCCTTGCGATCGTATGACAGTCACCTGCTTTCTTCGCAATCAGGCAGGCAAGCATATTTAACTCATCCTTATCTGTCACGGCAATCATCAGATCCGCATCATCGATTCCCACTTCTGTCTGAACACGGTAACTGGTACAGTTTCCTTCCACTCCCATAACATCAAACCTTGATGATGCATTTTGCAATGCCTGTGCATCATTATCTATAACTGATACCTCATGACCTTCCGCATTCAGTTGTTCTGCCAGTGTACATCCTACTTTTCCACATCCGGCAATAATAATATTCATAATACATTCTCCTCTTTTTTCCAAAACTATTCCTATTATATCCCAAAGTCTGTCCGACTACAAGGATAACTTTCTTATTCCATTATCTCAAATTCTACTCTTATACAGAAACAGTTTCCTTCCAGCCGGGCACAGATCGTGCCGCCCATCCGTTCCGTCAGCTCTTTTGTAATGGCAAGTCCCAGCCCCGTGGATACCGCCTGCCTTGCACTGTCACTCTTATAAAACCTTGTAAACACCTGTTCCACATCGATTTCTTCCGGATTTTCCACCGTATTGGAACATTCAAAAGAATAAATACGATTCTCCCTGCCTGCCCGGATTTCAAGTCCTCCACTGCCATGCAGCAGGGCATTCCGGATAATATTCTGGATAATTCTTGCTGCTGCCGTCTGATTTCCCCAGATCCAGACATTATCCTCTTCCACCCGGATATCCGGTTCTATCTTTCTTTTCTTAATTTCCTGATAAAAAGAAAGGATATTATCACAGACAATTTTTGTGATATTTTCTTTTTGCAATTCCAGCACATAAGCATCATTCTGCAATTTTGTGTAAGTAAACAGCTCCTCAAGCATGGTTTCCAGTGTCCGGATTCTCTCCCTGATAATCTGCTGATACCGTTCCTCATCCTGTTCCTCTTCACAATCACACAATAAATCAAAATAACCGCCGAGCGAAGTCAGCGGAGTCCGGATATCATGGGACAGATTCGCAATCGCTTCTTTTAAGCGTTCGTCCTTCTGCCGGTATTCCCACACCTGCTTCCGGCACTTCTCATTTAACACATTAATATGCCCGGCCAGATCTTCAAACTCCTTTGTAGCATACTGAATCGTTACCAGCTTATTGCTCTGCTCTTCCTCAAGAAACGACATCTGACGGCAGATATCCTTAATCTGCCGCCTGTATCTCGCAAACTGTATACTTATTATTATCAATAAAATTCCCAAAATCCAGATCATCCTGCCATCTCCCTGTTCATTCATAAGGTCAGTATAACACAATCCTGTTTTGGAAACAATCCCTCCATACCCGCTATTGTTCCATCTTTCTTTGTTTTATACTACATCCCTTTTTCGTACAACTACACTTCCAATAATATTGTATCCAATCAGAAATGCCAGTGCAACCACAAGTGCATGCCAGAATTTATCCGCCGCACTGTTATAAAGCAGTGCCTTATAGTTTGATATCAGCAGATACTCTGATATTTTGATTTTATATATATGTGTGAAAAATCCGGAGATAATATCTCCCACACCGAGTACCGCAAGTATTCCGACCGTGATAGAAACTGCCGTACTTTTTAACAGAGTGGTAAGCAGTGCCATTCCACTGGAAAATGCCACACTCAGAAGCCATAATACTCCCATATAACGTGCTGTCTGCCCGAACATGGACACCCCAAACGGTTCTCCCGGATGCAGAATAGGAAATGTCGCGATATGGATAATCGTATATGCCGCCATTGCCATAAGATGAAAAATCATGATTCCTGCTGTTTTTGACAGATAGATCCATTCCCGCCTTTTTGTCTGCCCTGCAATATTCTTGACAAACCCTGATTTTTCCTCACTGTTTACAAACAGAACCGGAAAGATCGCAAGAATAATTAAAATCAGTCCGCTGCGCAGATCCGCACAGAGATACTCGGTAAATGCAGGCTTTGTTCCATCTTCATGATATGGTGTCTCCACCATGATAGTCAATGGTGTAGATGCATCATCACTTTCCGGCACAATTTCATCTGTCTGTGCCTCATTTATCTGGCCGCCCTCCGCCGTAATTTCCTCCTCCAGCATTTTTATATCTTCTCTCATCATATATGCGGAAAATCCGGCAAATGCCATGATAACCGCCAGCATAATATAAGTACTTCTTGTATGAAAAATACGATAAAGATTCATTCTGATTAAATTAAACATTTTTTGCCCCTCCTGTCAGCTCCAGAAAATAATTTTCCAGTTTTTCCCGTGCCACACGGAATCCATCCAGCACACAGCCCTGTTTTACCAGCTCCGTATTCAGCCATGCCGCTTTTTCCAGTGCCTCATAGATATGTATCACATGATTTTCCGTCACCTTGTATTCGTGGATTCCCAGTGTTTCCAGTACAGTACAGACCTTCTGGGCATCTTCCGTCTGTATCTCGATGTAATCGCTGCACCTTTTTTCCAGTTCTTCTTTGGAAAGTTCCAGAATCAGCTCGCCCTGATTAATAATGCCAAACGTATCGGCTACTTTATACAATTCCTCCAGAATATGACTCGAAATCAGAATCGTGATTCCTTTTTTCTGATTCAGCCGCTTTAAAGTATCCCTGATTTCTGCAATTCCCTGTGGATCAAGCCCGTTAATCGGCTCGTCAAGAATCAGCAGATCCGGCTCTCCCACAAGTGCCATGCCGATTCCAAGACGCTGTTTCATTCCGAGTGAATAATTCTTTACCTTCTTTTTCCTGTCATTTTCCAGACCGACCTGTTTTAAAATTTCTTCGATATAACCTTTTTTATAGATTCCCATTGCAATGCACTTGCATTTCAGATTCTCATATCCCGTCATATTCGGATATAAACCGGGATTTTCAATCAGATTTCCAATCCGCTCCATATATGCTTTTGTTTCTGCTCCCAGTTTTCCAAACAGCCGAATCTCCCCGTCCGTCTGCGTGGACAGTCCGCAGAGCATTTTCATGCAGGTCGTTTTTCCTGCTCCGTTTCTGCCGATAAATCCGTAGATTTCCCCACGTTTCACATGCATATTTATCTGACTGACCGCTACATGATGATGAAACTTTTTCGTAAGACAATTTGTTTCCACTGCATATTCCATAGCTTTCTTCCTCTCTTTCTTTCACTGTCTTTATTCTACCTTCTGTCCGCAAAGAAAGCTCCAAGAAAAGTTTAAGAAAGGGTAAAGATTTTATTCAGCTAATTTAAAGCCCATCCCCCACACGGTTTCAATGTATTCTTCCTGTGTGATTTTCTTCATTTTCTGGCGGATATTGCTGATATGCACATTGATCGTCTTATCCTCGCCCATGTAATACTCTTCCCATGCATATTCGTAGATCTCATTTTTCGTAAATACTTTCTGCGGATGTTTTAACAGCAGTTCCAGAATCCGGTATTCCTGTGCCGTAAGGGACAATGGTTTCCCACACAGAATAACTTTCTTCCCCTCCCGGTCAATTCTCAGGTCCCGGTATTCCAGAAAAACTTCATTTTTTCCGGCTGCATTTCTTAACTGTACCAGAACCCGTGCTTCCAGTTCCTTTAATTCAAATGGCTTCGTCATATAATCGCTTGCACCCGACATCAGCAGATCAACTTTTGTATCGAGCTCATCCTTCGCCGACAGCACAATCACCGGAACATTACTCTTCTCACGGATATTTTTCAATACCTGCTGACCGTCCATTCCCGGAAGCATCAGATCCAGAATCACCATCTGATACGTTTCCTTTTCAATCCTCAGAATCCCTTCCGTTCCGGAGTAGGCACTCACCACTTCATACCCCTTCTTCCCAAATGCTTCCTGCAGCATTTCATTGATATTCACATCATCTTCTATAATCAGTAGTCTGCTCATTTTTTACTCACTTTCTCTCTTTACTATGATGCTATGGCAGGTAATTGTGAAACTCATAATTTATCTTTTTGTATATGCAAATTGAACAATTACTAAGAAGGTACTATGAGGCGGTCGGCACTTAGATGCTGTATTTTAGCATCTTAGTACCGCTACCCACGCACTAGGGAGGGACCCGGTAAACCGGGAAGATTCCCTAGTGCCATAGCCGAATGTAGCGAGAGCGTGCCTTCGTGTAATGTTTCATTTGCATATGCATTTACAAAAATTTAAGTGTTTCGCAATTACCTGTGATGTCATGTGCATCATTCTACCATAGCATAATTCATAAAAAAATTTTTTTCAATATTTTTTTAAATTTCTCTTGCATTTTTTCAAAATGTATGCTATATTATATCTTGTTCGCGGGTGTAGTTCAATGGTAGAACACTAGCCTTCCAAGCTAGATACGTGGGTTCGATTCCCATCACCCGCTTTTTTCATATAATTTTTCTTTCTAACTATGATGCCAGGGATTTTTCTTTTACCCTGGCATTATAATTACACAAAAATGGGTGTTGCCGCAACAGCTTCAACTGTCAGAGCAACAGCCCATTTTTATTTTCCGGATATCCGTGGTTAATTTCTTCTGTCCTTAATAATCTTCTTACTGCAGGAATAAGTAATGATAAAGTACATTCCATATACCAGCAGTATCATTCCTGCCGTTACCAGGATGGAATACAACAGTCCGGTATTTCCAAGCTGTTCCAGAATCATGTTGCAGGTCTGGATTCCAAAAATGGAATGAATACACGCAAGCACCAGAGGTATTCCGAAGAATACCAGACTCTGGACAAACAGGGAATGGTACATCTGTTTCTCATCCACACCGATTCGGCGCAGGACTGCATATTTTTCTTTGTTATCCGCTGCCTCGGACAATTCTTTTAATGCCAGAATGGCTGCACTGGCAATCATAAAGATAATGCCGAGATAGATTCCGATAAAAATAATCATGGCAGTCAGTCCAATACTGCTTTCCCTGATGCTCTGGCGACTGTAAATGGATATCGGCCCCCAGCGTTCATCCTGTGCATGAATCATTTTTTTAAACGAATCACTTTCGATATAACTGCTGGCACTATCCGAAGCATAATTTGCCGCATAATAGGAAGTCATCGGTTTATAATCCTCCAAATTCACATCATCTGGAACCAGAAAAAATCCAAATTCCACGTTATTGGATGCATTATAAAGAAAACCACTCTGGCACTCCTGATATTTCGCATGATATTCTTTTCCGCCGATATCCAGTGTCACATTTTCCTTCAGACCGGCATTTCTCATATCTACCATGGTACCAAAGTTTGCAACTATCATATATTCATCGTCTTCCAGCGAATAGGTTTTTAGGCCGTATAATTCTGCCATCTTATTATAATCGCTGACCTTAATCAGGGATTCTGTATAATTCTCATAATAATCCCGCACCTGGGAATCCAGTGCCATCTTATCCAGTGCCACGCCCATGGTTTTTCCCATGGTAAAACCACCGTCCTTTGCGGTATATGCTGTTATCTCCTGTATATCCTTAAACCTTCCGGTATCGACTCCGAGTTCATTTAAAACAGAGCTGACATCCGTGTAATCATAATATTTATCATACATATACAGAATCAGATTCAGATCGACCGGTGTCATTTCTTTCAGATTATCATTAATCGTTTTTCTCATGGTTGTCGCGCTGGAAAGTACACAGATTGTGATAAACAGCATCAGACAGATAATACTTCCCGAAAATACCGTTGTATTAATTCTTCCCCCGAGTTCCCGGATGGTAAAACTGTTTAATCCCCTGTAATAGAATTTCTTATTCTTTGATACAATAGTGAACAGTAGTCCGGAAACAGACCAGAATACAAGAAACGTTCCTATGACTCCTTTTCCAATCTGGAGCAGTATCTGTTTTTCTGTCGTGATATCTTCCGCACCTGCAGTAACCTGATAATATGCTGTTCCAAGAAGAACGGCTGCAATAAGAAATACAACGACACAGAGAACCGGATTCTTAGCGGTATTTTTCTCGGTCTTTTTCGCCGCATGAAGCAGATCGATTAGTTTTGCCTTACCGACCACGAATGTGTCCAGCACAAGAACCACAAGATACATAATCACGAAGTAGATAACGGTTTTTCCAATTGCACTGTATGACACAACAAACTGATATTTTGTCATATCGGCTTCAAAAAGCTTTGCGACCAGAATACTCATTCCCTGTGAAGCAATGATCCCCACCGTCAGGCCCAGTACCAGGGAAACCAGACCGATAATAATGGTTTCCGTCATGATGATCCGTGCTATCCTGCCCTTTTCCATGCCGAGCAGCATATAGATACCGAATTCCTTTTTTCTCCTCTTCATGAGGAAATTACTTGCATATACAATCAGACAGCCGAGGACAAATGCCACAAATACGCTGATTGCTGCCATGGTGCTGTTCATAAGTTTAATCACACCGTATGTTGCAGATGATGTTTTCATCATAATGGTCTGCTTCTCCATGCTGTTGAATACATAGAAAATAGCGACACCGATAATCAGGGTTGCAAAATAAATCGTATAGTCTTTCAGACTCTTGTGCAGATTCTGTATGGATAATTTAAAGAGCATCATTCAAATCCCCTCCCAACATCGTTACTACATCGATAATCTTGTTAAAAAATGTCTTTCTGTCATCCTGACCTCTCCGGATTTCATTGAAAATCTGGCCATCCTTGATAAATACTACTCTTGACGCATAACTCGCCGTAAATGCATCATGTGTAACCATCAGAATCGTAGCCTTTGCACTCTCATTCATGTCCTTCAGACTTTCCAGAAGATGCCTTGCCGCCTTTGAATCCAATGCCCCCGTCGGCTCATCCGCAAGAACCAGCTTCGGATTTGTAATCAATGCCCTTGCACTTGCCACACGCTGTTTCTGGCCGCCGCTCATCTGATACGGATATTTATTCATTACCTCAACAATCCCCAAATGGCCAGCCATGCTCATGACACGCTCCGAGATATCCCCAGGCTTTACATTCTGAATCGACAGTGCCAGTGCAATATTTTCATATGCGGTCAGTGTGTCAAGCAGATTAAAATCCTGGAAAATAAAGCCTAGCTGCTCGCGTCGGAATGTATTCAATGCATTGCCTTTTAATTTTGTAATGTCCTCTCCGCCGACATAGATATGTCCGGAAGTTACCCGGTCGATGGTTGCAATACAGTTTAACAGGGTTGTTTTTCCAGAACCACTCGCTCCCATGATACCGACAAATTCTCCTTTTTCTACCTCCAGTGAGATGCGATCCAGGGCTTTCGTCAGATTCGATTTGTTTCCATAATACTTTTCAATATTTTCAATGCTTAATACAGTATCCATAATCTCTTTCCTTTCTGATACAATTTCTTTTCAATTTCTAATAAGATGATACTGTATCTGTCAGTTTTCTTCCATAGAAAAAGCTTACAAAACCTTACAGTTTTGTAAGCCTGAAGTTTTATCTTTGTATTCTGGTATCATAATAAGGATTTTTACCGAATTCAAAACAGATTCTGGTGTATTCGCCCTGTTCTGATTCTGCATAGATTTTATGTCCCATTTTATTGCATAGCTTTTTACAGATAAACAATCCCATACCGGTTGCATAATCATGCCTTCTTCCGTTTTCACCGGTAAAGGTCTTGTCAAAGATGCGTCCAATATCCGACTCTGGAATCCCGACTCCGTGGTCTTCCACCGTAAGACGTATCACTGCATCATCCTGCTCTGCCTGAAACAGAAGATACGGCTGTTCCTTCTTATATTTTATGCTGTTATGAATTACCTGTCCCAGCATAAATATCATCCATTTGGAATCCGTATATACCTCAGCATCCAGCCCCTGCTTCCTTATCTGGAATTTATTGTCAATCAGCAGGTCTTTATTTTCCACAACTGCTTTATTCACAATATCTTCCAGTCTTGTTTTCTTTAGCAGATAATCCTTCTGCGGTGCATCCGCCCTGGCAAAAAACAGAATCTGTTCCACATAATGATTCAGCCGGTGCAGCTGTACCCGCTGCTTCTCTTCATCATAATTTTTATTATAATTCATCAGCGTAAGTCCTGCGATAGGCAGTTTGATCTGATGAATCCACATCTCGATATACTCTTTGAACTCACGGACGTTATCTTCCATCTCATTTATCCGTTCATTCATGGATTTATCGGTTTCATACAATGTTTCATAAAGGATTTTTCCTTCCGGAAACTCCGGACATTCCATCATCTCCGCAATCAGATATTTTTTATCAAGCTGCTGCAGCTTCGTTTCCAAATCCTGATAAAATGCTTTCTTGCGGTAATATTCCATTCCAAGACTGAGCAGAAAACCGGTACAGGCAAGAAAAACGACAATAACGATATAGGCATATAATGCCTGGAATAACAGTCCAAGAAAAATAACTGCCAGAATAAATACAATAAAACTGCATATACTTATCCGTTTTTCTTTTAAAAAAGTTTTCCCTGTCATCCCAGAATATGTCCCTGCCCTCTTTTTGTTTTTATTACCTCTTCCATACCGCACTCTTCCAGTTTTTTCCGGATACGCGTGATATTAACGGTAAGTGTATTATCATCAACAAATTCATCAGATTCCCAGAGATAGCGGATCAATTCATCCCTGCTGACAATCTTCCCCTGATTCCGGATTAGATATGCCAGTATCCTGCTTTCATTTTTGGTCAAATCTGTTTTACCGGAACCAGCCTGCATACTGCCCCGATCCAGATCCAGCTGTAATTCTTTATATTGCAATATAGTTTCATTTTCCCGGCTGGCTCTGCGGAACACTGCTTCCATATGCAAAAGCAGAATCATAGGATTATAAGGCTTTGCAATGAAATCATCCGCACCATATGTCATACATAATACTTCATCCATCTCTGTATTTTTACTGGTCATTATGATAACCGGCAATAAAGACTCCTTGCGGAATCTCCTTAACAGTGTCTGTCCATCCGTATCTGGAAGTGTCAGATCCAGCAAAATCAAATCGGCATCTGTTTCCCGCATAGATTTCCATGTATTTCCAAAATCTGTTACACATTCCGTCTCATAACCATTTCTTTCGAGCAGACAGGAAAGTTCTTCCTGCAAATCCTTATCATCTTCTATGATTAATATTTTTTTCATTCTAGTTCATCATTTCTTCCAGTGTCTTGCGCACCTCTTCTTTGTCAAACGGCTTCATGACAAATTTTGCCGCACCTAACTTCAGTGCCTGGATTACCTTGGACTGCTGCCCTGCGGCAGTAATCATAACAACTTTCGCGTCTTCATCGCTGTCCATGATCTGTTTCAATGCTTCGATACCATCCATAACCGGCATGGTAATATCGAGTGTCAGGACATCCGGCTGGCATTTCTTGTACAGTTCTACAGCATCTGCACCATTTCCAGCTTCACCGACTACGATATAACCCATCTCTTCCACAATACTACGAAGCATCTTACGAATCAGTACCGAATCGTCCACAATGACAACAGAACCATTGCCATGTCCACGATCCACCGTACCTTCACGCACTTCAAGTTCCAACATATGTACTTCTTCGCCAAGACGGATCTGACTGTCTACTGCGATAAATAATTTTAACTCTTTATCATTAATATAGAACGGAATCACATATCCGCTGCCTTCTGTAGCCTGATCCAGATACGTAACCGGCGGTTCCATATCCACACTGATATTTCTTGCACTGAGATCGGTTGCAAGCAATCCGTTACAGATGTTCGCAAATTCACCAATCGCATCGTACATCTCATTCTCATCATCGTCCAGAGAAATCTGTGCAAAACCCTCTGCCAGCTCTCTTATGCCAGTTTCGTCCTCATCGGCTGCAAATCCAAGAATAATATTATGATCCCCGGCCAGTTTCTGTGCTACCATACTTTTATAGAAAAAGCGATCCACATGTTTCACTTTTCCAATGTAAAAATTATCCGTAACAAAACGAACCAGATTTCTCATAACCAAAGCGGATAACTCTGTAACATAAGGTTTTGATGCATATACAAATGCAGGTGCTATCTCGTCAAAATCATTCTGTTTCAAAGCTTCCAGTTCATCATCTGAAAATCCATAATATTTCTGGAATTGAGATACCAGCCGGTTACAATCTTCCAGTGAAATCTTCTTCTGTTCAGAAAGAATCTGTAAAAACTTCATACAGATATTTCCCTGTTTAGATAACAAATTTCCTACATCACTTCCGGATAAATATCCGCGTTCTACTGCAATATCTCCAAAACGCTTATCCATCTGTACCTGAAGATGATTTACCTCAGCAACCTGCTGTTCTGTCATGAGGCCCTGGGCAACTGCGATTGTTCCGAGTTTTAATCTCTCATCACCCTGCTTCTGTATCATCCCTCTTAATTCGTCATCTGTTATTACTTCCTGGTCGACCAAGTATCTCCCAAATAACTGACTAAACATAACTATTCTCCTTATCTTCTCTTAATTAATCAAAACCAACTCTATTTTTCTGCAAGTACAAAATATCCGATCAAATCGCTTAACGTAGTTGCCTGGGCAGATAATTCCTCACTTGTAGCCGATGTTTCTTCTGCGGTTGCGGAATTAGACTGTACAACTTCTGAAATCTGGTTGATTCCGGATTCTGCCTGGGTCATAGCCTCTGCCTGTCTCTCAGAAATTTCACTTAACTGTTTGGAGGCCTCTGCAATATTCTTAATACCTGCTACTACCTCTTCCAGGGATGCAGCCGCGTTGTCTGCAATTCTGTTTCCTTCTTCTACTTCATTAATAGAACTCTCAATTAATTCTCTGGTGTCAACTGCTGACTGTGCACTCTGCTCTGCCAGTTTTCGAATCTGTTCTGCAACGACCGCAAATCCTTTTCCTGCTTCTCCTGCTCTTGCTGCCTCAATCGCTGCATTTAATGATAACAGGTTTGTCTGGCTTGCAATATCTTCAATTTCAGAAATAATGCTTTCAATCTTCTTGGATGTATCGCTGATCTTTGTCATGGCTGAAATCATGCTGTTCATTTCATTATGGCTGTTATCAGCAACGTCTGCATATTTCTGCGCCTGCTGATAGGAATCCTCCACATGCTTTGCCGTAACATGTACACCCTCTGTAATATTTGCAAATGTTGCCTGAAGTTCTTCTACAGCCGCTGCCTGATCCGTTGCACCTTCTGCCAGTGCCTGTGCCGCATCTGCAAGGTTTCCGGAACCTGCTGATACCTGTTCTGCTGCTTCTTCAATATGACGGATGGTAGAATCCACCTGACGGTTCATTCCTCTTATTGCCTCAATTAACTTACTGAATTCACCAACATATCTTTCTGTGTGTTCTGTACGAACAGCATAATTACCATTTGCCATTTCATTCATAAGATAAGCAGCATCGTTTAATATAAGGCCAATATCTTCGCTCATCTTCCTGGCTCCTGCTACCATGTTGGAAACTTCATCCTGCGTCTCTGTTTCCGGATATGGAGAAGTAAAATCGCCCTGTGTAAATAAGGTAAACCTGTCTGCAAGTTTTGTCAGAGGTTCTGCAATAGTCTTTGCAATCTTTGCTCCAAGAGTCTTTGCGACAACAGATGCTCCTATGATAACAATTGCCATAAGTCCAATCATAATTGCACTCAATATAGTAAGCATCTGACTGAGTGCATCACCTTCCGTTACCTTAAGGTCCATGATTTTTGCAAGCTGTGCATAAACTTCATCGTAAAGCTCATTTAAATCACCTGATTCCGTCTTCTGAGCTTCAATACTGCTCTCTGCATCCATCGTAGCACCTGCTTTGATGACCTTATCTTCCAGTGTCCAGTATTTCTCAAGCTGTGTTTCAGCTTCCTGGTATGCTGCCTTCTCTTCGTCAGAAGTCATGGTCTCCTCCACAGTTGTCATGTAATCAAGAAACTTCTGTTTCTTAGCATCATGAATAGTTTTGGTACTGTCAATAAGATCCTTCTGCTGATAAGCAATAATACCTCTTGTAGCCGCTCTGGTATCGGCAAAAGTAACAAGTGCCTTTCCAATATCACCCTGTGTGAATCCATAATTCTTTAATGCACTTGAATACTGTGTTGTTGTGATAATCAACGCAATCAATCCGATAACTGCTGCTATACTGGCAATCAAGGATACCAATGTAAACGATTTACTTAATCGCTTTTCAATTTTTAACTTAGACAAGTTTTTTAACATTCTAAACCCTCCTCTTGTGTCCATTTTTATTTAATCTCTGCTTCTCTTTTTATTATATCTCTTATGATTCTCATTTGCAAGTAAAATTCAAGCATTCCTCATGTTTCTTTCATAACAAGTACATCCGATTCTTCCAGTATCGTTTTTCCATTTGGTATAATAATATCTTCTGCACGCTGAATCATAATGACCAGTTTACCCGGACGGGGACAAATCTCTGAAACCATTTTTCCAATCCACTCATTTCCTCTATCCAGTGTCAGCTCGGTCAGATGTACTTCTTCCACGTCCTGCATTGCCTTTGCACTTAATATCAGGACATTTCCCGCCTGCAGCATGGTATTTCCATCGGGCGTAATGATTTCTTCTTCCTGCCGCATCTGGACCAGAAGTGTTTCCGGCGGAAGTATGATATCTTTTACCTGCTTTCCATTCCAGGAGTGATCCGGGGTAACGGTAAACTGAATAAACTGCACCGGCACTTCTTCCGTATAATCCGTAAATGTTTTTAATACATCTTCTTTTTCATCTATCATATCCAGTTTTTTTGCCATAACCGGAAGGAACATTCCCTGTATGAGAATTGAAAAGAGTACAATACAGAATACTATATGAAACAGATCATTTTCGATATTTGCCGGATGTGTGACCGTCATAATTGCAAATACAACGGATGCCGCTCCTCTCAGTCCTGCCAGTGCCACCAGAAGCTGCTGCTTCAACGGACAGCCGAACGGGGAGAGCAGAGCAAGTACCGTAAGCGGTCTTGCCACGAGTGTAAGGAACAGGGCGATGGCAACTGCAGGCAGTAAAACCTGCGGAAGTACGGACGGAAATGATAACAGCCCCAGCAAAAAGAATAACAGCATCTGCATCAGTCCGGTCAGACCATCGAAGAAATTTACCATCGGTTTTTTATGGTTCAGTTCCATATTTCCGAGAATAATTCCAAATATGTATACACTCAGATATCCATTTCCGCCGATTTCGCTCGGAACTGCATAGGCAAGCAGCACCATGGCAAACACAAAGATTGTGTCAAATCCCTGTGTGGCAAAGGATACTTTTTTCATGATAAATCCCGTGACAACCGCCGCAATCGCTCCGGTTACCGCTCCATATACAATCTGGGCGAACACAAGGTAAATAAGATGCGGCACTGTCATGCTGTCCCCACCGATGATACTGAGCATAATCATGGTCAGCATATATGCACAGGGATCATTGCTTCCGCTTTCCACCTCCAGAAGGGAAGCCGTATGATATTTTAAATTAAGCCGTTTGGAACGCAGAATAGAAAAAACAGAGGCTGCATCCGTTGAACCGACCAATGCACCGATCAGAAGACTTTCCTGAAAATTAATACCAATGACAAAATGACAGAACAATCCCACCAGAAATGCAGTCATAACAACTCCTACGGTTGACATAAGCACCGCTTTCGCTGCGACGGGCTTTGCCGCCTTCCATTTTGTACCAAATCCTCCGTAGAACATGATGAAGATCAGTGCGGCGGTACAGACATTTTCGGCAAGCACAAAATTATCAAACGGAATCTTTATCACTCCGTCCGATCCGAAAAACATACCGAGTGCGATGAAGATTAATAATACGGGAACACCAAGTTTATTCGAGATCCTATTGCAGATAACGCATAATATAATAACAACAGAAAACAACAGAATATAGAAATTCATAATTTAAATCCTTTCAAAACGGGTTTATAGTTACGATTCCATACATTTACAGAATATTTCCTATTATATATTATTTTATCTGAACAATCAAGAAGAGAACAGAAATTTATCAAAACTCCTGTTCCCTTTCCTGTATTATTTGTTCTTATAACCTGTATATTCTGCGGTTTTTAAGATTGTTTCCGCACGTTCGATCTCTTCCTTTGATGGTGGATTGACATCTTTTAATGCATAATCAAGTCCCAGTTCTTCCCATTTGAATACACCCAGTGTATGATACGGAAGTACCTCGAATCTCTGGACTGTCTTTAAGGATGCTACAAAATCAGATAACTTCTGCAGATCACTCTCATCATCCGTAACACCCGGTACCAGTACATGGCGAATCCACATATCTTTTCCATTGTCGGAAAGATACTGTGCCAGATCAAGAATATTGGCATTAGTCCATCCGGTCAGTTTCTTATGCTTCTCGTCATTCATTTCCTTGATATCCAGCAGGAACAGATCCGTATACTGCATCAGTTCATTGAATTTACTGAAATACGGCTCTTCCCTGGTGAACGGATTTCCGGAAGTATCCAGACAGGTATGCACTTTTTTCTTCTTTGCCAGTTTGAATAACTCCGTCACAAACTCTGGCTGCAGAAGTGCTTCCCCGCCGCTTACCGTGATTCCCCCGTTATTTCTCCAGTAGGTATGATAACGGTATGCCTTATCAAATGCTTCCTTCGGTGTCATTACCAGTTCGTCATCCTTCTTTGCCCAGGTGTCCGGATTATGACAGTACTGGCATCTCATATGACAGCCCTTTAAAAAGAAGATAAATCTTACACCCGGTCCGTCCACAGAACCAAAGCTTTCGATCGAATGAATGTGTCCTTTTATTTCCTCCATTTCAGAATCCCTCCTTTAAATGCAAATGGCAGGTAAAATATATACTATATTCTACCTGCCATCCAAAATTTTATTCTAAGTTCAAATCACAAATCTTATCTATGATCGTGGAATGTTCTTGAAATAACGTCCATCTGCTGTTCTTTTGTAAGGTCGATGAACTTAACTGCATATCCTGATACACGGATTGTAAAGTTAGCATATTCCGGTTTTTCAGGATGTTCCATAGCATCGATTAATTTCTCTTTGCCAAATACGTTTACGTTAAGGTGATGAGCGCCCTGATCGAAGTATCCATCCATAACTGCTACAAGGTTTTCTACTCTTTCATCATCATTATGACCTAATGCATCCGGATTCATTGTCTGAGTATTTGAAATACCATCTAATGCCCACTCATATGGAAGTTTTGCAACTGAGTTAAGAGATGCAACAAGACCATTCTGTTCTGCACCGTAGCTTGGGTTAGCACCTGGTGAAAGCGGAGTACCTGCTTTACGTCCATCAGGCATTGCTCCTGTATATTTACCATAAACTACGTTTGAAGTAATTGTAAGGATAGATGTTGTAGGCTCTGAATCTCTGTAAGTATGTCTCTTCTTGATCTTCTCAAGGAATGAATTTAAGAGCCATACAGCGATATCATCTGCTCTGTCATCATCGTTACCATATTTAGGGAAATCACCCTCTGTTTCGTAATCTACTACAAGACCAGCCTCGTTACGAACTGTCTTAACCTTAGCATACTTGATAGCAGAAAGGGAATCTACTACATGTGAGAATCCTGCGATACCTGTAGCGAATGTTCTTCTTACATCTGTATCGATAAGAGACATTTCTGCAGCTTCATAGTAATATTTGTCATGCATATACTGAATCAGGTTCAGGATATTTACATAAAGTCCTGCTAACCAGTCCATCATAACGTCGAATTTCTTAATTACTTCATCATAATCAAGATATTCCGCTGTAATAGCCTTGTAATCCGGTCCTACCTGTTCGCCTGACTTCTCATCAATACCACCGTTGATAGCGTAAAGGAGACATTTTGCAAGGTTTGCTCTTGCTCCGAAGAACTGCATTTCCTTACCTGTCTGTGTTGCAGATACGCAGCAGCAGATTGAGTAATCATCGCCCCATACAGGCTTCATAACGTCATCGTTCTCGTACTGGATTGAGCTTGTTGTTACAGAAATCTTAGCAGCATATTTCTTGAAGTTATCAGGAAGTGCAGCTGAGTATAATACTGTAAGGTTTGGTTCCGGTGAAGGTCCCATGTTCTCTAAAGTATGAAGGAATCTGTAGTCGTTCTTTGTAACCATGTGACGACCGTCAACACCGATACCACCAACTTCAAGTGTAGCCCATGTAGGATCTCCTGAGAATAATTCGTTGTAAGATGTGATTCTTGCAAACTTAACCATTCTGAACTTCATAACCATATGGTCGATTAATTCCTGAGCTTCTTTTTCTGTGATTACGCCATTATCTAAATCTCTCTGGATATAGATATCAAGGAATGTTGATACACGTCCTACTGACATAGCTGCACCGTTCTGAGTCTTGATCGCTGCAAGATAACCGAAGTATAACCACTGGCATGCTTCCTTTGCATTCTTTGCAGGCTGTGAAATGTCATAACCATAAGCAGCTGCCATCTTCTTCATTCCTGCTAATGCCTTGTACTGATCTGTGATTTCTTCTCTCTGACGGATAACGTCATCTGTCATTGTTCCATCGCCACAGTTAGCATAATCTTTTGCTTTCTGTTCCATAAGGTAATCAATACCATAAAGAGCAACTCTTCTGTAATCGCCAACGATACGTCCACGTCCGTATGTGTCAGGAAGACCTGTGATGATGTGGCTGTGACGAGCCTTTCTCATTTCAGGTGTGTAAGCATCAAATACACCCTGATTGTGTGTCTTGTGATACTCAGTGAAGATCTTGTGTAATTCAGGATCTGGTTCATAACCATAGTTTTTGCAGGATTCTTCTGCCATCTTGATACCACCGTAAGGCATGAAAGCTCTCTTTAACGGCTTATCTGTCTGAAGACCTACGATCTGCTCTAAATCTTTCATGGATTCATCAATATAACCAGGGCCGTAAGCTGTAAGTCCTGAAACAACCTTTGTTTCCATATCAAGAACTCCGCCTTTAGCTCTTTCTTCTTTCTGAAGTTCCTGAAGTCTTCCCCAGAGCTTATCGGTAGCTTCTGTAGGTCCTTCCAGGAATTCTTCATTACCGTCATACTGTGTGTAGTTCTTCTGGATGAAATCTCTTACGTTGATTTCTTCTTTCCAGAGTCTTCCTTCAAAACCATTCCACTGTTCTTTTTCTAACATGTCTGATTTATCCTCCTTGCATTAAATAGTTTTATTATATTTGCACACAATGTTGTACATTGTATACATCAATTACCAGAGTACGAAGCTCCTGCCCGTACCCGGTAACATGATTTCTTTTTACAATGTCATAGTAACACTATCCCGAAATAAAATCAAGTGATTTATGGCAAGTACTAAAAGAAATACATTATTCTTCCCCAAATATTTCACGCAGGCTGTCACACAGAGAATCCACATCTTCTTCTTTCACTGAGTAGTATTTTTCCTTCCATCCAACACCCTCTCCATTAATGCCCCAACTTGTCTTTTGTCCATCCTCTGTTATAAAAAAAACCGCTCCACTGCCATACTTTATTTCTTCCGGCGGTGTGCTTTCTGTTTTTTCCAGATTTTCAAACAGTTCCCAGATTTTTCTTATCTCCTGCTTATCCGTAATTTCCTTCTTGCCATATGGTATCGCAGTGACTTTGACTATACTGTTTAAAAAATCCGTGTTTTCTTCAACAGTTGTTTCCTCATTAACTGTCTTATCTTCTTTTTGTCTGCTGCATGCCAACATCATTGCAGCAGCCCCCACTGCCAGAATGATTAACTTTAATTTTCTCATGATAAACCCCTTCCTTCAACTAATAATCTCTTTTTCCTAACCATTGCTGATACAACTGAGTTTTTAATAGACGGTTTCCGACCATTGCCAGATCTTTCCCTTTATTGCAATTACCTATTACATTTTATGTAATAAGCATAACATATTTTTCCAAACATATCTATATTCAAAATACCCATATTTAAACCTTTATTTTATGCACATTGTCCTATTCTCTTCTAAACCAGTAACATATTCTTTTATACAAAAAGCCTGCCATTTTCATGGCAGGCTATATACATCTTATTTTCCTTTTGTAAAAATCTTTCGGATCATATCCACCGGTATCATGGTAAATGCAAGTACAAATACTACAACCCAGCCTGTAATTCCAAATGGAACGCAGCTGAACATTTCTCCGATAACTCCGAGGACTGGTACCAATCCGGCATTTACAATAAGTGCCTGCACCAGGATGATGATGAAGAATACCTTCAGGAAACCGGTATTCTCATTCAGTCCCTTAAAGATACCGAATCCGTCATCACGGACATTGAATCCGTTAAACAGTGCGGATGCGATAAAGAGTACAAAGTAACCGGTCAGAAGTTTCTTCTGATCCCCGTCAAAGAATGTTTCTTTGAAGAACGGAACTTTCAGGAACACAAAGCTGACAATCGTAAGCCATGCACCCATGATAACAATCTGTGTCATCATCTTTTTGCTGACAATGCTTTCATCTCTTCTTCTCGGTGCTTCATCCATGTACTTCTCAAGGGCAGGCTCATTTCCAAGCATGATTGCACCCAGTCCATCCATAACGAGGTTTACAAAGAGAAGATGTGTAACCTTCAGCGGTTCTTCCACTCCGAAGAATGGTGCGATCGCACTGACAACGACTGCTGCCACGTTGATAACCAGCTGGAATTTACAGAATTTCAGGATATTGTGGTAAATCGTACGTCCATACCAGATCGCATCCTTGATGGATTTGAAGTTATCATCCAGAATAACGATTTTTCCGGCTTCTTTGGCTGCTTCCGTACCACTTCCCATGGCAAATCCGACATCGGCTCTCTTTAATGCAGGAGAGTCATTAACACCATCACCGGTCATACCTACAACGAGGTTCATTTCCTGACAGAGTCTTACCATTCTGGATTTATCCGTCGGCAATGCCCTGGCAATGACACGAATCTGTGGAATAATGGCTTTGACTTCATCATCGCTCATTTCGTTTAACTGTGCGGAGGAAATCGCACGGTCGCTTTCATTTTTAAGCAGACCAGCATCTTTTGCGATGGCTACTGCTGTTTCAAGTCTGTCACCGGTAATCATGACTACCTGGATTCCGGCTCTCTGTACTTCCGCAATCGCTTCTTTTGCCTCCGGACGTACATCGTCACGGATGCCGACCAGTCCGATGATTACCACATCGTCATTGATCTGGTTTTCCGTCATATTCTTTTCTGAATAACCAAATGCCAGAACTCGCATGGCTTTCGCTGCCAGTTCATCAATCTTGCGGTTTAATACTGCCATATCAATATCACGGATATTTCCGTTTTCATCCAGATATTTTGATGCCTTAGCAAGCAGTCTTTCCGGTGCACCCTTATAAAATGTCTTATGAAGGCTTCCGATCTCTGCCTGGCTGAATTTATTTGCGGAATTGAAGCCCTGCTCATTGGTAACGACACATTCCTTATCCTGTCCAAGCATATGGAATACCTCTTCGCCCATGAACTTCATCATCGCCTGATCCGTAACATTACCGCCGATAACATTGCCATTTGCATCAAACATGGACTGTGTATTTTTACCGATCGCAAGATCCACCAGTCCTTTTACCTTGCTGTGTTTGCTTAAATCACTAAGCGGAATATCGTTACCATCCGCTGTGAAAAATTCTACGACTTCCAGTTTTCCTTTTGTAATTGTTCCTGTCTTATCACTGAACAGAATATTTAAAGAACCTGCGGTTTCAATCCCTTCTGCCTTACGCACAAGTACGTTGTGGTCGAGCATTTTACTGGTATTCTGCATCAGCACAAGGGAAATCATGAGCGGAAGACCTTCCGGAACTGCGCAGACGATAATTACGACTGCCAGGGATACTGCTTCCACGATCTTCTGAATCACTTCTTCTGCTCCCAGTGCGAAGAATGCACCTACACCGCCTTCTGATGCGATAAAGTAAATCAGATATAATACGGCGATTACAATCGCACCGATATAACCGAATTTTGAAATCTGGTCTGCCAGTTTTGCCAGTTTTACCTTTAATGGGGAATCCGGCTCTTCTTCCTGCATTTCTTCTGCCATCTTACCCATCATGGTCTTTACGCCGACTCTTCTTACATCAAGAATACCCTCGCCGTCAAATACCACTGCCCCGCGGAACAGGGAGTATTTATCCACGAAAGTATCACCCGTGATATTGTCTGTCAGCTGCACAGCCGGTTCTGCCGCAGTCTTTTTACATTCCTCGGCTTCCCCGTTTAATGCGGAGTTGTCCACACTTAAATGTCCGTCGATCAGGATACCATCTGCCGGAATCTTATCTCCGGACTGTAACAGTACTTTATCGCCGACTACGACATCGTCTACATCGATGACTGTTACCACACCGTTACGGTGTACCTTACACTGATCTTTTTTCGTGCTGTCCTTGAGTTCCCGATATTTGGTATCACTGGCAACACCGGTCTTTGCTGATACAAATGCAACGATGATGACTGCGATAATTGTTCCGAGCGGTTCGTAGATTTCTGCATATCCAAAGAAGAACATCACAATCATAAGTGCTGCGATTGCAAGCAGAATCTTAATCATCGGATCGCTGAATGTTTCTTTAAACTCCTGCCAGAACGTGGTCGGTTCGGAATCCGGGATCTCATTCGATCCGTTCTTCTTGCGGGATTCCTCTACCTCTTTGTCTGTAAGCCCGTTAAACTTCATAATTTTACTTTTCCTCCTGTTGTAGTCTTATTTATACATAGCGGTTGACAAGCTCGCCAAGCCCCGGATCATTTGTTCCCTGTCCGATGGCATTGAACTTCCACTCACCGTTATGTCTGTAGATTTCACCAAAAATCATTGCCGTCATACCTGAATAATCTTCTGTCAGGTTGTATTTGCACATTTCCTGATTTGTCTTTGCATCCACGATACGGATAAATGCATTCTCAATCAGTCCGAAATGCTGCTGTCTCTGTACTGCCTGATAAATATTAACAACCAGTACAATTCTGTCATATTCTGCCGGAAGATTTGCAAGATCGATGACGATCTGTTCATCATCGCCGTCACCCGCTCCGGTCAGGTTATCTCCCATATGCTGTACAGTTCCGGATTTATGCCTTAAATTCCCGAAATAAATGATATCTGCTTTGTCCACAAGTTTTCCATTGCGAAGCAGCAATGCGGACGCATCACAGTCGATTGGCTGTGGCTTCGGTGCAAATAATCCTTTTCTTGCTCTCTTTACTTCATCCCATCCAAGTCCGGCGATTACCTGGGATAAGCCGGCATTTTCTTTGGACAGGCTGACTTTCTGTCCCTTTTGTAAACTAACTGACATATCTTTTCTCCTTTTTATTTACTCAACATCGATTCCATAATTTGCACATAATGCGGCAAGTCCACCCTGATATCCGCTTCCGATGGCATTGAATTTCCATTCATCCCCGCTCTTATATAATTCGCCGAATACGGCTGCTGTTTCGATGGAGAAATCCTCTCCGAGATCGTAACGCAGTAATTCTTCTCCGGTTTCTTCATTGTAAATACGGATAAATGCATTGTTTACCTGTCCGAAGTTCTGTCTTCTGACTTCCGCATCGTAGATCGTTACGGTAAATGCAATCTTTGTAATATTTGCAGGCACAAGGGATAAGTCCACCCTGATCTGCTCGTCATCACCATCTCCTTCTCCGGTCAGGTTATCTCCTATGTGCTGGACGCTTCCTGACGGATGAGTCAGATTTCCATAAAATACAAAGTCCTGTGAACCTGTGGTTCTTCCATTATCTGCAAGCATAAACGCTGCTGCGTCTAAATCAAACGCACCGCCGGTATCAAATGCATTCACATCCCATCCAAGTCCTACGACTACTTTTTTTAATCCCGGATTACCCTTTGTCAGGCTAACCTTCTGTCCTTTCTGTAAACTAACTGGCATCTTCTTTTCCTCCTAAATTCTGATTTCCGGTTGCTTATGCTACCTGTATTCCATAATGTCCGCAGAGTGCTGCAAGACCGCCCTGGAAACCGCTTCCGATGGCATTGAACTTCCATTCACCATTATGTTTATATAATTCTCCGACTACAACGGCTGTTTCGATGGAGAAATCTTCTCCGAGGTCGTAGTGGATTAATTCGGTGTTTGTTGTTTCATCCACGATACGGATATACGCATTGCTTACCTGTCCGAAATTCTGTCTTCTGACATCTGCATCATATATTGTTACCGTAAATGCAATTCTTGAAACATTGGCAGGAATTTTTGTCAGATCAATCTCAATCTGCTCGTCATCGCCTTCGCCTTCTCCGGTCAGGTTATCTCCCATATGCACTACGGATTCGCTTTCATGGGTAAGATTACCGTAAAAGATAAATTCTTTCTCTGTCGGACATTTTCCGTTCTCGCCCAGCATGAATGCAGCCGCATCCAGGTCGAAATCCGCACCTGAATCAAATGCATTGACATCCCATCCGAGTCCTACCATGATCTTCTTCAGTCCCGGGTTTCCCTTTGTTAAATCTACTTTCTGTCCTTTTGTCAAATTAATTGGCATAATCATTCCTCCTTATAAGGCTCTATTTTTTTGCCGGCATATGATATGTCCGGTTAAAATCTGCTTTGATATTTTCCAGTTTTGCCTGATCTTCTATTCTCTTCTTTCTGGCATTTTCCTGAATCTGTTTTGTTTCTTCAATACCATTTACAATGGTTTTCCAGGTAGTTTCCAGTGTTTCTATCTTGATGGAGCTTCCTGCTGCCAGTCTCGCCGTCATCTTAGACTGCTCCACCGTATTCTGTGCATTTTTGATCAGCATCTCATTCGTCTTTTCATCCAGGGCGGACATTGCTTCTGCCTGAAGCTTCTGACGCTTTAACATAATCGCCTGTGCAAGTGCCTGCTTAAATACCGGAAGGGTAACGATAAATGCGGAATTAATCTTTCTTACAAGATTCATATTGCTGAATTCCATTGTTTTTATCATCGGTATGGACTGCATGGCTACGTTTTCCGCGGTTCTCAGATCCTGTGTTCTCTGCTCCAGCATCATGAGTGCCTGGTTCAGGCTCTGAATCTCAAACTGGATGGAATTATCCCCGCTTGTTTCCATATCTTTCTGACGCTGGGCAATGTATGCCTCTATCTCACGGCAGCCCTGCTCGCCCGCCAGAATGTATTTTACCAGTTCATGGTAATAATTGACATTGGCATTGAACATTTCGTCAAGATTACGGTTTGCCTGCTTAATCTCCGATTCATATTTCTTAAGCTGGACGTAGATCTTGTCCACTTCCTCGCCCATCGTATGATATTTTGACAAAATTTTATCCAGTTGTTTTCTCAGATTGCCAAACAGCTTTCCAAATAATCCCGGATTCTCCTTTAATTCATCAATATCAAACTTCGACATGATTTTTGCCAGTGTATTTAACATCTCACTGGAATCGTCGAGCTGTGACATATTCATATTGTTTAACACAATATCTGAACATTTTGATATCTCTTCTGCCGCCTCTGCACCAAATGATACGATGGTTTCCAGATTATGCACTTCGATCTGGCTGACCAGTGCATCCACCTCCGGAGAGCCTGTAAGCTCTGTGTTCATCTGCTGTCTGTCAGAAACAATATCGTACTGCTCCACTACTTCAGCCTCTTCTGCGGGCTGTGTCTGTACTGCCGGCTGTGATGCCGGTTTACTGAAATCTAATCCCATAAATAACCTCCATTCCTGTCTGCGGATTTCTCTTAATTGCCCCAGCGGAATAATTTGTCCCGCCATGAGCGGTGTATGTTTGATGACATAAGATCCGGGACTGTTAAATCATATACATATTCCCCTATCTGATGTTCCTCCATCACTTTTTTGTTAAAATAATTTTCTACATTCTGATAACCCGACGGCACAAAGAATACAATGTCAAACCCCGCCAGATTCAGAAACGCCATAAGTATGCTGTCCTCCAGGGAAATTATCTTCTCCCCGGTATTGATATACAGGCACTTTGGATTCTTTTTTGTAAAGTCGAATTTTTGTAACATTTTTAATATTTCTTTATTAAGATTCATTACCACACTGATCACCGTATATTCTGTCCCATTTTCAAATGTGCCTTTGATGATACGCTGTTCAATAAGTAATTGCAATTTATCCAGTATGTGGTTCTGGATTTCTTCCCTCAGATATCCATATGGATATGCCCTGTGCGATTTTATCTTATCTTTCAAAAGTCTGCCGTTTTTAAAAAATTCCGTCACATACGGCTTGACCGGATTCTCATCGGTCGACCGGAGATGCGGCACTTCCCGGATAACATAGGTGTCTTCCGTAATTAATTTGCGGATACTGTTCCAGTATTCCTGCCGGTTTCCGTCTTTCACACCGGATACCTTCGCAAAGATGACCGGAAGATTTACCACATCTTCCGTAACGCTGAAATTCGGACGGTATTTCAGTTCCTGATCCCACAAAATGGAGATTTCCTCGTACATGGTTTTCAACGTTACCGCATTTGCCCTGGCATACTGCTGATTTCGGTAGATTCCGGTTTCCTGATACAGGATATCATCCAGTTCCCGCTCAGCATGATATGCCGCCGTTCCCACCTGCATACCGGTCTGTTCGTTCGGAAAATGTCTGAGTGTAAAAGATTCTTTTTCGTTCTTCTCATACAGCAGTGGATCTTCCAGACAGCAGTTCTCATTCCGATCCGGTACAAGAACCAGCACATCGACCGGAAGTCCTGCCAGAAACCGTAGGAACACGGCTTCATTCTCAGTTTTGCATCCGCCTAATTTGATAAAGCAGCCGGTCTGCGGGTATTCCCAGTTGGAAAACAGCCCCGATCCGTACCGGTTCAGCCAGCATAAAAGATAGATTGCCTTGTTTGTCAGGCGGTTCAGATTCATATCCGCCTGCTCCGATTCTTTCAGCAGAACGTCCATAAAGGCGCGGTTCATGATATTGCGTAAATCCTTATTTGCAGGATACTGGATATTCGCCGAAAGATTTACCAGCATCTGCTCCACACTTTTGTAATTACTCCTGTGTATCCGGCTGATTTCCTCCAGATCCGGAGGCGGAATACTGCCTTCACAGATAACAGGAGTCCTGTTATTTACCTTCAGTTCCAGATACATCTGATACAGGTCGTTCACATAACTGACCTTGTCCTCCACGCCTTTGATCCTTATAAAGCAGTTATAATAGAACTGCTTGTCCTTTCCCCTTGCATAGATTGGTTTGAGAATATCCGTTATTCCTTTTCCGGTAATCCACGCATTTGTACACGCATTCCAGGGCGGAAGCCCGCCATACAGCCGGCTCCGTTGTGCCAGCAGGGTCTGTTCCTTCCGTATTGCTTCCAGATTAAAATCTGCCGGAAACTGCTGTCCGTCAGCCGTTTCATAATTTCTCGAATACGCACTTCCCGCATCCAGCTTTAAATATTCCGCATCCCCGTGATACTGCAGCAGCACGATGTCACAGCCTGCACCGGACAGTATACAGAAAAGTTTCAGTTCATAACTGCTGATATCTCCCTCGTATAAAATCTTCGGGACATCGTCCTGCCCTAACTGGTTTACAATCCGCTCAAATTTATAATACAGCCAGCACATAAACTTAATATATGCGTTTTTCAGCATATTTTCCGTCTTTCCCGCTTTACGCATTCCGTCCAGAGTATCATACAATGACATGGTCACGTTTTTTCTCTGCACATCATTCATGCGGGGCAGCCATTTTTTCAGACCGCTTTCCATAAATCCCGGACTCATCTGAAAATCCATTCCCATTATTTCAGCATAATATGAGAGATTTTTCTCATCGGGATTTGGAATTTTTCCTTCTATAATAACTCCATTTTTCCTTGCCACTTCATAATACCTGCGGACAAAGTTCTTTATCGCTTCGTTATATGTATTAATACGGTAAAAATAGACGCACTGATCCTGTCGCTGTCCCATCTGTTTAAAATATTCATCTAATGTCTGAAGTGCGTTTTGTCTGAATAGCATAGTTTCACCTTTTATTTAATGTCGTCTCTTTCCGTTCATTGCAAATCCAAGTGCTGCCCCTGTGATTCCTCCGATAATGTGACTCAGGTTTGCGATATTGTCACGGATAAACAGACCGTTATACACCTGCTGTCCGATATAAATGACCGCAACCAATATAAATGTCATCGGAATACATCCATCCCGCATACTGGTTATGGATGAGAGCAGAATCAGTGCGAATACAACTCCGCTTGCCCCTAACATCCGCGTTCCCGGAAACAGAATATAATTTACCACTCCGGTAATCACCGCTGTAAAAATAATTACCATAATCATATTTCCCGAACCATATTTCTCTTCGAGCAGCGGCCCTACAATCAGCAGTAACATCATATTCCCCATAAAGTGGTCCCAGCCTGCATGTCCGAATATATGTCCGATAAACCGGACATACGTAAGCGGATCTAACAGCGAGGAATGATATTCACTGAAAAACATCAGCGTTGTCTTTCCTGCCGTCGTCTTGTCAAGCATGAGTGCCACAAAACAAATAATCGTAAATCCCAGTATCACCGGGGAATTGAATGAAATTTTCAATGGTCCCTTCCTATTACCTGCCACTTTTATAATCCCTCCATAAATATTCTAAAAAACAAAATTATTATATCATTTTGTTTTTCATTAATCAATATGAATTATATAACAGTATTCTATATCTTTTGGTAAATCCCCTGCACAAATTTCCCGATCTCCGTATAGTCCACGGCAAGATTCAGATTCTGCCCCTGATCAAAGCCTGCTGAACTGATTCCAATCAGTTCGCCGTACATATTTAACAATGCACCTCCGGAGCTTCCGTGCGAGGTCGGTGCCGTAAACTGAATCATATTGACATGATCCATCTGACGGAATCCCGATATAATGCCATCGGAAACCGTATTAAACAATCCTAACGGACTTCCGATCGCCACAACCTTCTGTCCGCGCACCAGCGGCTGCCCGCCCTGATACAGTGTAAGAGGAGTAAGCTGTCTGTCTATTCTGATGATCGCCAGATCAAGAAACTGGTTGTACTTTACCATTTCATCGGTTTCATAGATATTATTATCTTCCTCTATCCGCACTCCGTAACGGCTGCCCCGCACCGCTACATGGTGGTTGGTCAGAATATAGCCGTCCCGGCTGATCATGATACCGGAACCACAGCCCAGTTCTCTTCCATCGCTGTCACAGACTATGATCTTAACCACCGAAGATGCCAGCTGTGCCAGCTTTTCATAACTCAGTTCCTGCCTTAGTTCTGACCGTATATCAGTCCGTGAAAAATTCTTCGGCTGACCCTGTGGTTGATTTTGTGGCGGATTTTGTGGCCGGCTCTGTGACAGCTTTGTCCTTGCATCCCGCTCAGGTCTGCGCACATCGACACGCATAGGTGCCGGCATCTCTCCACGGATGATTACAATTCCACTTCTTTCCAGCATGGCAAAAAACAGTTTTTCCTGTTTCTTCTCCGGTCCGGAATAGTAGATTCTGCCGCCTGCCGCACGCAGAACGGGTGCTGCTGCCATATCGATCCAGAACAGAAGCTTTACCACAAAGTTTAACTCCATGGATTCACTGCAGCCAGGTGTCTGTTCCCGGAACTGTTTTATGGCCTGTGCCATCTCCTGTTTCAGTTTCTGTGCCATTCCTGCTGCTTTCATCTCTTTACATATTTCCAGTCTTCCATTCCGTTTCCACTCCAGGGCATAATTTCTGTAAGCTTCAATATCCTCACTTTTTGTCGGAACCGGAAGCACCTGTATACTGATATCACTCATGTTTCTTCTCCCTGTTTTATATGAATATACCTGCTATGCCAATCAATAATCCAATTGCTGCGCCGAGATAAACCAGTGTATTCAGTTCCTTCTTCATTAACTGAATCAGCATTTTCTCCAGTTCGGCAATATCCATTCCGTTGATTTTATCTTCCACAATCTTTGCAATATGTAATTCTTCCGCTATTTTCTCATAGTTCGCCGCAGCTAACTCGCAATAACGCTGCTCAATTGCTTTTTCTACTTCCCCGGTGTCGAACTCAAAATGCTTCAGAATATCTTCGATCCGCATATCTGCAAGCTCTGCCACTTCATTGTCGATTCCGGACTTAATCAGGTCACTTCCCTGATTCTCCATATAGTATTCCGCCCATTCGCCGACTTTCTCCGCAATTTCCGCAATCATTTTTTCTCCGATAAATTTTCCGAAAAAATTTCCTTCTATTTTTTCCCGGATATAACCGGCCGCTTCCCGTGCTACCACTTCTTTGATATCCAGCTTGCAAAACAGTTCTGCCGCAATATCCCCTGGCGATTTCTTTCCTTCCACGTCGACAGGAATATTCACATGATAATCCATAATTTCCTGTCTGACCCTTTTTACCATCTTATCTTCCAGCAATGCCTGCCTGATCTCGTCCCTGCCGATCAGATTGTCTTCCACCATCTGCCCGATGGCGCAGGCAATGTCTTTCCGTCTTGCCGGAATAATCCCCGGAGTGAACGGAAGTTTCTTTCCAAAGATATGTTTCTCCGTATACGGACAAAACATCATTTTTATCGCAATGTAATTTGTTACAGATCCGATCACTGCACCCAGCACCGGCTGTACAATCCAGTTTAATACCATACTATCCCTTACTTTCCCTGAAGATTGTTATTTTTATGCATTATATCATATCCTTCCGGAAATAACTACTATTTTTCAGGCAAAAATACTATAATACCTATGATGCCAGGGTCAAAAGGTCTAAACCCACATGAGTTTGCTCATAGGTGGGTGCAAGACCTTGGGACCCGCCCCAATATGAGCATAAAAGTGGAGCGTAAGCTTCACGATATGCGAATATAGGGCAGGATTGTGGGAGTACGAAGTACGGAACAATCCGTAAGGCATCTTTTGACCTTAACATCATATCCCTCTGCATAAATGAAATATGAGCGGCACATTACATGTGCCGCTCATATTCCGCTTCTTCTTCAATTCCTATGCATACAAATCGATATTCTGTCCCAGTTCCGGTGTAACCGATGCTTCCATCATCTTCACCATTCCTGAGCCAAGATCCTCTGCCATATCCAGTGATTTTCCAAGCATTGCAGTACCGACATCCTGGCTTAACTGTGCCATATGCATCTGTGTTGATAATGCTGCAATATCCATTGTAAGATCCATATTTCCCTCCTTTCCAGAGTCTATCCGACAAGTCCCTGATAGACTTTCTCTACATTTTCTGCAAATGTATCAACCGCCAGAAAATGTATGGACTCCCGGATCTCTTCTTTGAGATTTTTTTCATGTATTTTCCCCGCCAGATAGTGATATCCGTGCAGGAATTCATCCTGTTCATTGTAGTCCATGCCGTTTTTCATGGGACTCAATATGCCCTTCAGACATTCATCCCGCCTTACCAGAATCGGCAGACCGGATGCCAGTGCCTCGGCATAGGTAAGTCCCTGTGTTTCCGAAGTGGAGGCCGATACGAAGATATCACCCATGGCATAATAATCCTGAATCTCGCTCCATGGAACTGCTCCGGTAAAAATGACCTTATCTTCCAACTTCAGTTCCACACTCTGCCGTTTTAATTCGTCCAGTTCCGGACCATCGCCCACGATAACCAGTTTTACCTGCGTATCTTCATTCTGAATTTCATAAAAATGCCGGATAATCTCGTGCAGATTTTTCTCTTTTGAAATACGTCCGATATAAATCAGCACCAGCTTATCCTCGATATTATATTTCCGCTTCAATGTACTGACCTTGTCCTCATCGGCTGTAAAAAATTTATCCAGTTTGATTCCGGTCGGAATGACACGGATATTTTTGTCAATATGATAACTTTTTAACAAAATCCTGACTTTTTCTGTCGGCACGATGACAACATCTGCGTATTTGCAGCAATGCCTTGTAAATTCTCTTGCAATCTCCCTGGTTCTGCTGTTTCCCGGCAATTTAATATAGTGCATATAATCTTCATAGATCGTATGATAAGTATGCACATGCGGAATATTCATATATTCTGCTGCCTTTCTCCCGAAATGTCCCATTCCAAATTCTGTCTGTGTATGAATGACATCCAGATGCAGGCTCTCTATCTTTCTTCTCCATTTCTGAATCAGAGGGTATGCCACTCTCCGCTCTTTTAAGAAGAGAAACGGAATACTTGCCATACGGAATACATCTTCTTCCAGTTCCTCTGCATTCGGATTGGTTACGGTAAAAACATATACTTTATGTCCCATTTTCTCCAGCCCTTTTTTCAGTTCATAGGATGAATTTGCCACACCATTAATTTCCGGATAATAAGTATCCGTAAAAATTCCAATATTCATATTTGTTAAAATCCTCCTGAATATTCCTATTTTACATCATAATGTGGATTTCGTCGACAAAAAAAATTCCAGTTTCTACTTTTTTGAAAAGATATGCCTTAAAAATACATAAATCATGATGATAACTGCCATGAAATAACCGAGTGCCCCAAGTGCAGGAATTCCGCAGATCCTCGGTGTCATATTGGTTGTACATAAGATGCTTGAGCTGATCAGCAATGCCATGACCCATAATCCCAGTACAATATTGCGGATCAGCCTTGCCAGCAGCTTTGAAAAATCCTTTGATATATGCAGATCCAGATGAATTCTGGATTCTCCTTTGGTATAATCCCGCAGCAGATCTGCAAGCAGTCCCGGTATATCGATCGCCTTGTGAAGAGACTGGTACAACCTCTTGCCATCATTGTGCAATACTTTCTTAATATTTTTCTTCTGAAAAAATTCACTGTGAATACGGCCTGCCGCAATCTGGACAATATTGATTTCCGGGCTGATCTCGGCAAGAACTCCTTCCATATGTGTCAGTCCTCTTACAAGCAGCGACAGACCTGGCGGCATGGAGATTTTGTTTTTCTTCATAATTGCCATCATATCCTGTATGACTTTCACCACATCCAGCTGTCCCATATCGGTCGTGCCGTATTTGTCCAGAAATGTTTTCAAATCACTGCGCAGCTGTTTTTTGTCCGGTTCTGTGCGGAATTTTCCCAGCTGGCGCACCGCTTCTTCCACAATGTCTATATCATTGGCTGCAATACCTTCTACCGCTTTTGCAATCAGCTGCCTGTCCCTCTCTGTTAGCCTTCCCATCAGCCCCATATCTATCCAGACAATTTTTCCATCTCTTATCTTTACATTCCCCGGATGCGGATCTCCGTGAAAGAACCCGTCCTCCATCACCTGCTTCATATAATTATCCACAAGTTTACTTCCGATTTCGTGCAGATCATATCCGTTTTCCAGCAGACTGTCTTTGTCATCTATGGCATATCCTTCGATATATTCCATGACAAGAACCCCGGAAGTCGTGTATTCCCGGAACAGCCCCGGCGCTGCTGTAAATTCCACATCTTTGTTTTTCTCTGCAAATTCTTCGATATTGTCCGCTTCCTTTAAAAAATCCAGTTCTTCTTTTGCCGCCGCCCATAATTCATCCAGAATCATTTCCGGATTTACCATGCCTTTTATGCTGAGCGGTGGAATAAATCCGACCGCTTTGCGAAGCAGTGCAATATCTCTTGCCATAATCTCATCGATCCCTCGTCTTTGTACTTTCACAACCACACTTTCCCCGGTTTTCAGCACAGCTTTATGCACCTGTGCAATAGAGGCTGAACCTAACGGCACAGCCTCTATCTCTTTCAATACCTCTTTCCATTCCTGCCCCCAAGCATCCCTTATACATACCTCTACCTCTTCAAACGGCATCGGTTCAACGTCGGAACAAAGATGCATCAGTTCTTCACAATACTTCTTTGGAATCATGTCGGACCTGGTTGACAGAATCTGTCCCAGCTTTACATATGTAGGACCCAGTTCTTCTAAAAACTTTCTTAATTTCTGTGGTGTTAATCCTCTGATTCCGCCATATTTACGCAGAACTGCAGTCATCTCTTTTAATCTTGTCCGATATTCCTGCGTGTCTTTCTTCATTGTCTGCTTCCTTGTCCGTTCTCTAGCCTGCTATTCATCCGTATCCTGTGCGTCCGTCTCTGTTTCATCTTCTTCTGCTTCGTATTCTGCTTCGTCTTTTTCCCCGGCTTCTACATCATCTTCCGCCTGCTTTTCGCTCTCTGCCTTCTGTTTTTCCTCTTTTTCCTGAATGCCTGCCTTCAATGCTTCTATCTGTTCCGGAGTCATCTGATCCAGCAGTTCACTTAATTCTTCCGGAGAGGACGGTTTTACAGATACCTTTACATTCTCTTTTACCGTTTTTCTGATATTGTGCTTTAATTCTTTATTCAACACTTTTCCCTGTTCCACAGTCAGTTCCCCGCGTTTTACCATCTCATCCAGAATCTCCTTTGACTTCTCTGCAGTCACTGCCACTGCTCCGATTCCTGCAAGTAAAACCTTCTTTAATCCATCACCTAAATTATCCATCTTTGTTTCCTCCTTTAAATAAACTCTTATATCATTAGTTAATTGCGAAACTCATAATTTGTCTTTATTGTATATGCAAATCAAACAATTACTAAGAAGGTACTATGAGGCGGTCGGCACTTAGATGCTGTATTTTAGCATCTTAGTACCGCTACCAGCCGAATGTAGCGAGAGCGTGCCTTCGTGTAATGTTTCATTTGCATATGCATTTACAAAAATTTAAGTGTTTCGCAATTACTTACTTATATCATTCCCAGAACCGCCAGTATCTTCGGCACAAATATGATACATCCAATGATAGCCGCCATGATAGCCGCTATCAGCACCGCACCTGCCGCCGTATCTTTTGCAATCTTTGCCAGCGGTTTTCTCTCCTGTGTCACAAGATCCACCACCGCCTCAACCGCAGTATTTACCAGTTCCAGTGCCATCACAAGTCCGAACAGGACAAGACAGGTACACCATTCCTGTACTGACAGTCCAAATATACATCCGCATACAATAACAAGTATCGTTACTGCAATGTGTATTTTCATATTTCTCTCATTTTTCACACAGGTAAATATGCCCTGAAATGCATACCCGAAGCTTTTCGCCAGAGGTGCTTTTTTTCGTCCCGTCATCTTCTATTCTCCATCTTTTGTGAAAAACTCTTTATAACCTTCCACATCAAACTTTTTATCCTTATAATAGTAATCAACGTCCTCGTCCGTAATTTTCCTTATTATCTTTGCAGGATTTCCCACTGCTATGACATTGTCCGGAAGATCTTTTGTTACTACACTTCCTGCTCCTACTACCACATTATTTCCGATGTGTACACCCGGAAGCACAACTACGTTTCCACCCAGCCAGACATTATCGCCAATGGTAATCTCGATTCCATATTCATATCCGGAATTTCTGCTGACCGGATGAATCGGATGTCCTGCTGTATACAATGAAACATTTGGTGCAAATTGCACATTATCACCAATTTTTACTTTTGCGACATCCAGAATCGTCAGATTATAATTTGCAAAGAAATTCTCTCCGACCTCTATATGCTTCCCATAATCGCAGTGAAACGGCTGTTCCACATGAATATACTCACCGCATTTTCCCAGAATTTCCGCCAATAATGCTTTCGCTTCTTCCTGATCATCCGGTGCCAGATTATTAAACCGGTAAATTCTCCGCTTATTCTCCATTCGCTCTGCCGGCAGTCCGTCTTCCCATGCCCGGTACGGAAGTCCCGCCAACATTCTTTCCTTCATGTTCATTCTTTTTGCTCCTTATATGTTCATGACATAATTAGTTAATTGCAAAACTCATAACCTATCTTTATCGTATATGCAAATTGAACAATTACTAAGAAGGTACTATGAGGCGGTCGGCACTTAGATGCTGTATTTTAGCATCTTAGTACCGCTACCAGCCGAATGTAGCGAGAGCGTGCCTTCGTGTAATGTTTCATTTGCATATACATTTGCAAAAATTTAAGTGTTTTGCAATTACCTATCATGACATAATTATATTCCATCTGACAAAACTTTACAAGAAAAATCTATGCAAAAACAGATGCTCCGGCACTAAAATGTCAAAGCATCTGCTCTTTTCCAGCTAATCTTCGCTGATCTTATTTACGTTTCTTTTTCCAACAGAATCCGATTACCAGAATCAGTGCTGCTGCCACAATTCCAATCACATATCCTGTGATATTTTTACTGTCTCCGGTTCCGGTACGATCCGTTACCTTTTCTGATTTTCCCTTTGTTATCGCTGCTTTTGTTTTATCTGTCACTTTCTGTTCTGCTGTTGTATCCTTCTGCAAATCAGATTTTGTATCCGAATCAGTTTTTGACACTGTAGTTTCTGCTGGTTTTGTGCTTTCTGAATGCTTCGTTGTATCTTCCGCTTTTTTGGTTGTCACTTCCTCCTTCGTTGGAGTTGTTGTTTCTTCCGTTTCCTTTGTTTCATTGCTCCATACCGCACTTGCTTTTGGAAGTGCCGCGGATACTTCCTGAGCATCTTCCCCGACATAGGCGAAGCTGTCCGTTACCACAGAAACCTGTACCTTTGTGTTTTTTTCCGCCTGCAGGGTGATTTTTCCCAGTATCAGGCTGCCATCCTGAAACAGCTTCTCTGTTCCGGAAAGGTAGAGTGTCAAAATACCTGTTTCCTCATCATAGCGGTATTCCTGCACTTCGCTTGCAATGCTTCCATCAAAATCAAATGCAGCCTGGCTGCATATGCCCTGCTGTGTTTTGATTTCAAATGAAATCTTCATGGTGGAAACATTCTCCGTCACACCGGAAAGCTGTACTGCTACGCCATCCGTACTGGCTTCCAGACTGACCATTTGTGCCGCAGCCACGGAAAGGCTGAAATACACAGCCAGGATAAATGCAAGGATTCCTGTTTTTCTTAATGCTTTTCTCATGTCTTTTCCCTCCTATTCTCCCAGCCTGATGTATGGCAGTTCTCTTTCTAATTCTGTAAATACGGTATCACTTACCAGCCGCTCTCCTTCATTGGTCAGAGCATTATCAACACGGTAAAGTTCCGCTCTTACCTTTGCCGGAAGATTCTTTAATTCATCCGGTTCTATCCAGTAGATCCAGGTTCCCTCAGAGACTTCTCCAAGCATGGCATCATCCGGAACCTCCGCCAGAATAATCTGGTTGGAAACGACATCTCCGTCCTCATTGATACCGCCGACAATAGCACCGTTCTCATCATATAAGGTAACTACGTTGTAAGCCGGATTTCCTTTGTAAGTTCCCATGAATACCAGAGAACCTGCCGGAATCTTCAGTTCTTCCTGCGTATCCGTCTTTTCCTGATAAATGTAATCCTGCTCGAGATATCCGATCGCCGGACTTCCGTCTGCCGTGGCAAATTCTACATTATCGCCGGATGGACCGAGAATATCGATTTCCGCAATGGATATTTCCTTATTTTCCTGCTCCGGTGCCGTGATTCTGATGTATCTTGCCTCGTAAGTGGCAACCCACGGATTCTCGCCGTCATTGAAGTAAATGGTTTCCTGTCCATCTTCCAGTACAAAGCTTCCCTGTGCCACGGTTTCATAATTGATACCGTCCTTACTTACTTCTATAAGATATTCGCTCATCGGAAGTGCGTCTGCATAGTAACGGATTGCACTGACTTCCTTCTGCTGCTTCATATCAATGAGAAGATATGGTGTTCCCATTGCACTTCCTGTATATTCTGCCGATTTATCCTCATCCAGAATCATGGAAACCGCCGGTTTCTCTACGGATTCGCATGGAAGGCTGTCATCTGCATCTTCCCTGCTGTCCTGTGCGGAGGTCATATTTGTGGAAACGGTAAACTGGTCTTTCTCGTAACTTCCGTCACTGATAACCTTAACCGTCTGTGTATCTGCCTTTGCTGCCCGGTTTGTCTGAAGATCCACCGGATAAATCTCATAACTTACGGCTCTGCTGCCCAGATTTACGGTGTCCGTGTAAGTGTTTTCTGTTGTAAATCCAACAATTTCTTTTTCTGTCTTTCCCTTGCGTGTGGTCACACGGATAATTTCATAGCCGAGAATCTGATCTTCCGCCTCTTGGGACGGCTGCATGGTCAGTGTCACATCTGAATGATTTACGGATACCTCTACATTTTCAAGGACTTCTTTATTTTCCAGCGAAACTGCCTGATTTTCGATATCAGCTGATTTTGAATCATCATCGATATAATAAATCGCTCTGGTTTCTTTCTCAAACTGTCCCATAAATGCAAGGGTTTCTGCGTCCGGTTCATATCCCCAGCGTTCAAAGAACTCACTTAAATCTTTTCCCGCTGCCGCACTGGCAAGACGCATCAGGTTCTGATCGACACTGTCGGTCAGCTGTAATGCCACACTTCCCTCAAAAAGTGAAGTATTTCTTGCATAGCTGTCCACTCTTGCGAAGAACAGGTTGTCAAAGATTTCATCATAATTATCATATGTTTTCTGTGCATATCCCGTGTCGTATGCCAGATGTAACTGCCAGTACATGGCAAGCTGCACGGCTCCGTCTGACGGATATCCGACTGCTCCCGATGTTACTTTTTTGTATACATCTTCGTATTTCCATCTTGCGGATGCATTTGTGCCATCAGATTTTGCAAGCTGTGCAAAATAATTGTTTGTCACTTCTGCAATCGCATACTCTCCCTGATTTAACTGATGTCCAATCTCATGACAGATGCCCCAGCCGAAGAAATAGCCGGATGTCAGCTGGCCATTCTCATTGACAACTGTTTTTCCATTCTGTATGAGTCCCTTGGTCTGATCCCATTCAATTCCGATATGATTTCCTGCCGCATACATAAATGCACCGGAGAACATCTTCATATAACGAATATTTAAATGCTGGGAAGGCAGATGGTTCTTTTCTATGGTGAACGTATCCGTTCCCTCTGCAAAGCTGTTCGTCAGACCTTTGTTCTGATAGAAGAGTGTCATTACATCTTCCATGGATGCCAGTGTATCGGAAAGTGTTTCTTCCCTGTTTTCACTTCCCAGTCCGGCAAGTACCTGGCTGGCAGGCAGGGAAAACATCATATCATCTATCAGGATATCTGTTGTATTATAGACGCTCAACTGTTTTTCTGTCTTTTTAAAATCTTCTGCCTCAAGAGCATTTACATAGTCATTCAGTTCTTTCACATAAGAAGCAATCTTCTCCTTACGTTCTGCCTCGTTATTTACCTGATACAGATTCAGAACCGGAATCTTTCTTCCGCCGTTGACTCGGACTGCATAGGAATCTTCCTTATTATTTCCGGTATACTGGATATATAACGCACCACCTTTTTCCACATCCGTAGAAATAAGTTCCGGTATCGTAATTTCATTTCTGCCGACCTTGAGGTTTGCTATCGTTTTTCCTGCTGCGGAAGATTCTGCATGCTGCTGTGTCGCAACTAACTGCAGTGAGGTATTGCTTCCTGTCTGTGCCCCAGTTTTTCCGACATAGATAACGACGGTATCTCCTGCTTTCGCACTGACACCCAGCGGCTGCCATGCATTGAGTCCGGAAGTCTTTAAGCTGCTGTCATAAGCGGCACTAATCTGCGAAGAAATCTGCAGCACATCATCTAACTGTGCCGCATCTTCATATAATTGCCTTGCCGCATCAAGTTCTGTCTGCAGCACCTCACGGTCCGGATGATATTCATTGTCTACTTTTGTGTCCAGACGTGTCTGCAGTGCATCCAGTGTTTCTCCTGTCACGTCATCCCGGATAGCCAGATGTAAATCATCCGTATAAAGGTTCTGGATATCATCGGATAAGCTGTCGTATTCATAGAAACGGATTTCCGCCAGCGATACATTCGGACTCGATGCCAGATATCTTCCGAATCCAATGCTTAATGATGATACGGTAATCGGCTCGGATAATTTCAGACGATAATAATTTCTGCCATTCTCATCTGTTTTGGTCAGTGAAGTCCAATGACAGGTCTGTACCTGAGCCACTCCGTTTTCATCCTGATAATAAACACGGATATATGGATAATTCGTTATATTTTTCTGTTCTGCAAACTGGATTTCTCCAATCGTATAGGTCTGGTCAAAGGTAACTTTCACTGTTCTTGCCTGATTCTGGTTATATCCGCCGGTATCCCAGCTTCCGCCATCCCAGTAAGAGGTGTAATCATTGTCAAACAGACCGAGTGCGGACTGTCCGGACACATCCAGCTTACTGTCCGTCATCATTCCAATTCCAATTACGGCATCTTTGATATGTGCGGAAAGTTTTCCCACTCCGTTTGACTTATTTATCAGACGGTATTCATTCATCTGCGCAGCCACCACGGAGCTGGTCTTTCCGGAAGCGGTCAGGGATGCCGGTCCTTCTCCGTATTCATTGGATGCGGTGACATAGAACTGGTATTCGATATCTTCTTCCAATGCATCGATTTCATAAGTTGTCGCTGTTATATTCTTTACTGACTGCCATGCGGTATCGGTCTTTTTCTTATAATAAACGGTATAAGTATCTGCGGCATTGTCCTCCGGTGCTTTCCATGATGCTGTAATGCTCTTATATTCTGACTTTAAGGTCAGGGCATCCGGTGCATCCGGCTTCTTATCTGCCCTTGGTGTGACGGTCTGGCTCTCTGAAAATCCACTTGTCCATTCGCCGTTTACCGCCTGCACGCATATGGTATAATCCTCTTTATTTTCCAGTTCCTTATTCAAAAACTGTGTGATTACAAGTGCGGTATCACTTGTTCGGACATACTCTGTCTTACCGTCATGATAAATGGAAACTTCATATCCGGTAACATTATTTACCTTGTTCCATGCCACGGAAATGCTCTTGTTTCCTGCTTTTACGGTGGTCAGTTCCGGAACGGAAATCTGCGGTGCCGGAATCTTATCCTCCATATTATTTAAAAATTCTACTTTAGATATTTCTACCAGGCTCGCATCCGGTCTTGTTGTTGCCGTAATGGTCAGAACAACTTTCTTCACCGCAATCTGTTTTCCGAATTCTATGCTAACCGTACCATCCGGATTTACATAGGCAACCATTCCTGCTGCTCTCATTCTTGCCTTTGCTTCGGAAGAATAAAGTGCTACTTCCATGGTTTTAAGCTCTCCGTCCTCTTCGTATGTAACGAGAATTGTTCCCTCTGCAATGGCATTATCGCCCGGAGTCTGAAGGTACATACCCTCTATCTCCACATCAGCATCCTCAAAATCAAAATTTAACTCCACCGGTGATTCTGCGATGGTCTTACCGTCCGCCGGTGATGCCTGGATGGACTTTCCGTTTAATACATCTGTAACATCCTGTCCGTCACCCAGCACTGTTCCATCTCCTGTACTTCCGCTTACTACATCCTTGGAAATAGTTTTCTCCACGGTGGATGTACGGTTCGTCATTCCTATCTTCTGGCTGACCAGCTGCAAATCCGCCAAATCCAGTTTTCCGTCATAATTCATGTCGTACTTTTTCTGATAAACTCCGCTTTCCAGCATATCAATCAATGCTGATGCATCTTTTGATGAAATCGCATGATCTCCATCAAAATTGCCATACAACATATTCCCCATTGTGCTTTCTTCTGTTTCATTTTCATCATTTGGAGCAACCGCTATTTTGTAATTATAGCTTTCCACTTCTATCTTCTGGATATATGGAAGATATCCAGAAGCCTGAATTTCCACCGTATAATTTCCCGGTGCAAGATTTTCAAACAATACAGTTTCATTTCGCTGTCCATTTCCAGAATCCAGTGTTACTTTCTTTACCTGTTCTCCATTCAATGATACCTGAAATTCCTGCTGCAGGTCGATATCCTGTGGAATAACCAGATTTACTCCTATACAGCCATACGTTGCCTTACTTTCGGTATTCTTCGCATTTGGCAGCATAAAAATTCTACCCTTTCCAGTCTCATTTTCTGCCGGAACTGTCCCTGCATATGCCATGCCCTGGCCGCAAAACAGCATAACAGAAAGAGATCCGCAAAGAATCCTTGCAAATCCTTTTCTCATCTGTATCTTTCCTCTCTTCAATTATTACGATGCCTTTATCGTTACTATTATAATATCAGAGTTTACAGAATTTTACAATGTAAATATATTTAATTTGATATTTTTAGCAAATAAAAAGCAGCTGTTTCCAGCTGCTTCCTTCCTGTTCATTCAAAACTACACACTGTTTCTTCTTTCATCCTGCTTATTTTCCTCTGTCATCTTCCGATGACCTTACCCGGTTTTCTCT
>ERZ779842.203-NODE-203-length-71944-cov-32.609940_pt1 | contig 71944 bp, 57 predicted proteins | sample MGYA00511095_ERZ779842 | MGnify/ENA primary metagenome ERZ779842 (study PRJEB29588, sample SAMEA2154036) | human gut metagenome | biome: human gut; feature: human-associated habitat; material: faeces | place: Denmark | collected 2008/2010 ... | reverse complement strand
GATGCACTGGATATAGCAGAAGAAAGATATGGTGTATATCTGGAAAAAATAGAACCGAAGGAATGATAATGTATCCTTGTAAAATGACATAACAGGAAAAGGGGCATCCGGGATTGATTTGACAATACAAAGAAAAAATAATATAATGGTCAGCAGAAATTATGACCGGATAAAGGAGACAAAGGACTTTTATGGAGAAGGAAAAGATATCATATGTAAAAGCAGTTCTCTTAATGGGAATTTTTACATTTCTGTTTTTGGGCATCGAGTATCTGTATGTCAATGTGGTTTCAGGCATACTGTCAGAAGAAACTACTGTGAAGGCACAAAATTATGCACTTGGGGCAAGTGCAATAGGATTTGTAATTTATCCGGTTTGCCGCAGGATTTGTAAAGGTATGTATCAGACCGCAGGATGGATTGTAAACGGCATAATAATAGCGGCAGGACTGATTGGTGTGAAACAGGGAAATTCAGCCGGTATGGTTTTGACATTGGGACTTGTTTTGTTTTTGTTTCTTGGAATAATGGGAAGTGCAGTTTTCTATTTTGCATTGTGCCTGCTGAAAAATGACCGGTATCTTGCAAGGATAGCCGGAGTCGGCTATATGACGGGAATATTGCTTCAGGTATTAAAAAATACACTGAACCAATCTGAAGTGGCAGAAATGATACTTTTCCTCCTGTTTCTGACCGGTCTTGAGATATTGTTAATAAGAACAGGAAAGCAGATGGATGAGGGAGAGAATGAGAATACTGCAGGAAATGGATTGGAGGCAAAGGCAGCCAAAAGAGAAGAAGCAAATAAAACTTCCACAGCAGCAGTTCTCCTTCTGATAGTGCTTGTTGCTTTGCTGACGTGTATTTTCAGTACACTTGATAATGCGGTGACACTCGTTCATGCGACCGGAGCGGTTGATATCGGACAGGCACCGCGATTTATACTTGCATTCAGTGGTTTACTGGCGGGATTTCTATTTGATATTGGCAACAGGAAATTTATGAATATGGTTATGTATTGTGTTACCCTGTTGTCAACCTTGTGTGTTGCCGCTTTAAAGTTTTCAGAGCCGTTTTTAATGGGACTGATTATTTTTTATATGTCTGCGGGATTTTTTGCAGTATTCTTTACAACTGCATTCATGGAGATATCCCGTTATACGCACCTGCCGGAATTATGGGCAGGTATGGGACGGGCAGTGAATAACCTGACTGCGGCAGTAATTACAGGTGGTTCTTTAAATCTGATATCATCAGAACTTAATATACAGATGCTCGTTATTACAATATTATTATTTGTATTGGCAAGTGTGGTTACGACGGCATATACTTATGAAAAGAAGAAACTGATGGAAATACCGGAACCGGATAAAAAACCGGCCGGTGAATTGGATGAGAAGAAGAAAATCCGGCAGATTGCAGAAAGATTTTCCTTTACAGAGAGGGAGACAGAAACATTTTTCTGTCTGGTCAGTACGGAAGACAGCGTCCAGCAGATTGCAGATGATTTATGCGTATCGAAGAGAACATTGGAGCGGCATATATCTTCCATCTATGAAAAAACCGGAGTAAAGTCGAGGGTTGCACTTATTGGAATTTATAATGATAAATAATAAGTGCGGGAATTTTTGTTCAGGTAATGCCGGATAAGTCCCTGTATATTTCCGTGGTAAAGCAGCTTACATTCCGGCATAACCCGGTAATCCGCAGGATGCATCAGTGATTCGTGCTTCGGAAGACAGACCGCACCGCTCTGGGAAAGTAGTTCACCGATAAACTGGGAGCAGAAATAATGCTTTGGACGTTTGTGCTTAATGCGGAACATACAGTATATTGTTCCGAGAATACTGTAGCGGTAGATTGCAGATTGCTGTGACATATGCAGAATCTGCTTTTTTATCTTATGATAAGAAACATTGGATATTTTCATTTCATAGACTTCACAGGCGGTATCCGGATGCAGCCCCATATAGCCTGTGTAGGGACTTTCAATGGTAAATCCGGCAGGCAGGGGCTTTTCCGGCTGAAGTCTGGAAAAAGTATATAAAGAGTCCAGTTTTTTATCCATGCTGATGGAAGCATGGGTATATGGTTCAGAAGTAACAACTCCGATTACTCTTGATAATGCAGTGTTTGTTTTTGTTAATACAATATATATGGATTTCAACTCGTTCACCTCGTAAAAAATAAATCTGTTTTTGCAATTCAGCAGATATCCCATGACAAAAAGTCTTAATATAGTATATATGATTCACAGGAATTTGTATAGTGAGAAATTTTTTATAATATAAAAAACAGTATTGACAAATGTATATAAATAGTTTATTATGAACATATGAATAAATGAACATATATTCAAAAAAATAATGTGAGATAAATTTTCAGGAAAGGAGTAGAATGGACGAAAAATTACAGGAGATTATGGAGCAGCAGCCGGATGATGAGATATTATATGATTTGGCGGAATTGTTCAAGATATTTGGGGATTCTACCAGAATAAAGATATTGTATGTGTTGTCCGAAAATGAATTGTGTGTAAATGATATTGCACAGGTGCTGAATATGACGCAGTCATCTGTAAGCCATCAGCTCAGGATATTAAAGGATTCAAAGCTGGTAAGGTTCCGGAGAGAAGGCAAGAGTATTTTTTATGCACTGGATGATGAACATGTGAGAAATATTATTAATATGGGTATGGAGCATGTGGAAGAATAACAGAAAGATTGATGGATTTAGAAAGGAAAGGTATTAATTATGAAGAAGACATATAAGATAGAAGTAGATTGTGCAGCATGTGCATTAAAGATGGAAGAAGCAGCAAAGAAAACAGAAGGTGTCCAGGATGCAACGGTAAGTTTTATGACACAGAAGATGAAGGTTGAATTTGCAGAAGGTGCAGAGCAGAAAAAAGTTATGAGCGATGTATTAAAAGCATGCAAGAAGGTAGAACCGGACTGTGAGATTTTCATGGACTAGGAAAAGTACCTGGAAATGAGGAGAATATGACAAAAAAGCAGAAAAAAGTTTTATATCGTATTATTATAGCAGCTGTACTGCTGGCGGCATTTATGCTGGCACCGATAGAAGAAAAACGGATCCGCTTTGTACTGTTTCTGATTCCGTATGCAGTAATTGGTTATGATATTTTGCGAAAAGCAGTTCTTGGAATTGTGCATGGGGAAGTCTTTGATGAGAATTTTCTGATGGCAGTGGCAACGATTGGAGCGATCTGTCTGGGTGACTATGCCGAAGGTGCTGCGGTTATGCTTTTCTATCAGATAGGAGAACTGTTCCAGAGCTATGCGGTTGGAAAAAGCCGTAAGAATATATCTGCTCTGATGGATATCCGTCCGGATTATGCGAATATTGAAAACGATGGAAAACTGGAACAGGTCGACCCGGATGACGTGGAAACCGGAACGGTTATTGTGGTACAGCCTGGAGAAAAAGTGCCGATTGATGGTGTGGTAACGGAAGGAAAATCAACTTTAAATACAAGTGCGTTGACAGGAGAAAGTGTTCCACGTGAGGTACAGGAAGGCGATGAGATTATCAGCGGATGCGTGAATTTGTCTGGTCTGTTAAAGATCCGTACCACAAAAGAGTTCGGAGAGTCAACGGTTTCAAAGATTCTTGATCTGGTAGAAAATTCCAGCATGAAGAAATCAAGATCTGAGAACTTTATTACGAGATTTGCAAAATATTATACGCCGGCAGTCTGTTATTCCGCACTTGCACTTGCGGTTCTTCCGACCGTGATAAATCTGATTATGGGAAATTCGGCAGAGTTTGGAAAATGGATTGAACGTGCATTGACATTTCTTGTAATCAGCTGTCCATGTGCACTGGTTATCTCGATTCCACTTAGTTTTTTTGGAGGAATCGGCGGTGCATCTGCAAGGGGAATTCTGGTCAAGGGTTCGAGCTATCTGGAACTGCTTTCCCAGTCGAAGTACATTGTATTTGATAAGACTGGAACACTGACAGAAGGTGTGTTTAAGGTAACGGATATCAGACCTCAGAATATGGAAGAAAGGGAACTTCTGTACTATGCGGCATATGCGGAAAGCTATTCTACACATCCGATCAGTAAGAGCCTGAAAGAAGCATATGCAGAGAAGATAGATAATACAAGAGTAACAGATGTGGAAGAAATCAGCGGACACGGTGTGAGTGCCATGGTGGATGGACATCAGGTGTATGCAGGAAATGGCAAGCTGATGAAGAGAATTGAGATACAGGCAGATATGCCGGAGAAAGCAGGAACGGTAATCCATGTTGCTGTTGACGGCAGATATGCAGGATATATTCTAATATCGGATGTCATTAAGAAAAACTCAAAAGCAGCGATTCAGGGGCTGAAGGAAGCAGGAGTGAAGAAAACGGTGATGCTCACGGGAGATGCGAAGAAAGTAGCGGACAGTGTGGCAGCAGAGCTGGGTGTGGATGAAGTACACAGTGAACTCCTTCCTGCTGACAAGGTAGAGAAGATAGAGGAACTCATCGCAATGAAAGGTGCAAAGGAAAAACTTGCATTTGTTGGAGATGGAATCAATGATGCACCGGTTTTATCGAGAGCGGATATCGGAATCGCCATGGGAGCTATGGGATCGGACGCAGCGATTGAAGCCGCAGATATTGTCCTGATGGATGATGATCCCGCTAAGATAGCACTGGCGATGAAGATCTCAAGAAAGACATTACGTATCGTATATGAAAATATTGTATTTGCACTGGCAGTAAAATTTGTCTGCCTGGTACTCGGAGCACTGGGTATCGCCAATATGTGGATTGCGATATTTGCTGATGTCGGAGTTATGGTAATTGCAGTATTAAATGCAACAAGAGCACTGCGTACAGGTAATCTTTAAAAATATCACAATAATTATTAATAAGAGAAGAAACTCCGGGAGAAATTTTCCCGGAGTTTCTTCTCTTATTTTGTTAAAATTTATTTTGATTCACTGTATGTTACAGCTGCATTTACAAATCCACGGAATAAAGGATGTGGTCTGTTTGGTCTTGATTTTAATTCCGGATGTGCCTGTGTGGCAATGAACCATGGATGGTCATCCAGTTCGATCATTTCTACAATTCTTCCGTCAGGGGAAATACCGGAAAGCTTCATACCATGTTCAATCAGGGCTTTGCGGTAATCGTTATTTACTTCATAACGATGTCTGTGACGTTCATGAATGGTCTCTTCGCCATATAATGCATAGGCTTTGGATGTCTTATCAAGAACACATGGATAAGAACCTAATCTTAAAGTTCCGCCGATGTCTTCGATACCATCCTGATCCGGCATTAAGTGGATAACCGGATGTGTGGTCTGCGGATCCAGTTCAACACTGTGAGCATCTGCATATTCCAAAACATTTCTTGCATATTCCACGATGGAAAGCTGCATTCCCAGACATAAGCCGAGGAATGGGATCTTATGTTCTCTTGCATAGCGGATAGCAGTAATCTTACCTTCAATACCTCTGTCACCAAAACCGCCAGGTACAAGAATACCGGACACCTGTCCAAGAATTTCATCCACATTTTCAGGAGTAACGGTTTCGGAATCCACCCATTTAATATGAACTTCGGCATCATTGACGATACCGCCGTGTTTTAATGCTTCTACCACACTGATATAGGCATCATGCAGGGAAATATATTTTCCGACAAGTGCAATATCAACGGATTTCTTAGGATGCTTTGCACGTTCGATCATTTCGGTCCATTCTTTTAAATCAGGTTCCGGGCAGTCAAGCTGCAGACATTTGCAGGCAACTTCGGCAAGATGCTCTTTTTCCATTGCAAGCGGAGCTTCGTATAAAAGTTCCACATCAAGATTCTGTAATACATGATCGCTCGGCACATTGCAGAATAAAGCAATCTTATCTTTTAAAGATTTGTCTAACGGAAGTTCGGTACGGCATACAATGATATCCGGCTGGATACCCATTCCCTGCAGTTCCTTTACACTGGCCTGTGTAGGTTTCGTTTTCATTTCACCTGACGCACGCAGATAAGGAATCAGGGTAACGTGAATCAGGATCGCATTTTCACGTCCGACTTCATGCTGGAACTGACGGATGGATTCAAGATAAGGCTGGCTTTCGATATCGCCGACCGTTCCGCCTACTTCAATGATTGCAATCTCAGTTTCCGTTGTGGAAAAGTTTCTGTGAAATCTGCTCTTGATTTCGTTTGTGATATGTGGAATAACCTGAACCGTTCCTCCGCCGAAATCCCCGCGTCTTTCTTTCTGCAATACGGACCAGTAGATTTTACCGGTAGTTACGTTTGAATTTTTAGTCAGGTTTTCATCGATAAATCTTTCATAATGTCCAAGGTCAAGATCTGTTTCGGCTCCATCATCCGTTACAAATACTTCTCCATGCTGGATTGGGTTCATCGTACCCGGGTCAATATTGATATATGGGTCAAACTTCTGCATGGTAACTTTGTAGCCACGCGCTTTTAATAAACGTCCCAGAGATGCTGCGGTAATACCCTTACCCAGTCCTGAAACAACACCGCCTGTAACAAAAACATATTTAACTGGCATTTTAATCCTCCTCGTGATTTTAAATCGGAATATTACATTTTAGACAAAATTCGCCTTTTAAGATATTATTATACAACGGAAAGAAAAATAATCCAATAGAAATTTTAAAAATCTTGAAAATAATCATTTAACAAAAAAATCACAATATCATTATTGATTTATGTGAAAACTAACAGTATACTATATAAGTATAGCTTTACAGGCTTGCAAATTTAATACGGAAAGAGGACAGAATGGAAAATAATAATGAAAATCAGCCATTAAAAGATGGTGATGACAATAACAAGAATAAGAAAAATAAACAGAAAGTGATAACCATTGTTGTTGCACTTCTGGCAACACTGATGTTAGTTACCATGTTCAGCTCGGTTGTACAGAGTACCTCACGCAAGGAGATAAAGTACAGCAAGTTCCTGTCCATGCTTGAGAAGGGTGAAGTTGATGAAGTAGAAGTAAGTTCCAAGGGAATGATTCTCATTTATCCGAAAGAAGAACGGTATACCCTGACAGGTGAGAAATTTGCCTACTGGACCATGGTACTGAGTGGGGATAAGCTTCAGGAAGAACTGGAAGCTTCCGATGTCGACTGGAAGGTGAATGATGAGAGTACGAATTCCGTGATTGTGGAATTCATTGTATCATGGGTACTTCCATTTGCATTGATTTATTTTGTGATGGGATTTTTCCTGAAACGTATGACCGGCGGCATGGGCGGCGGCGGAATCATGGGTGTAGGAAAGTCCAATGCAAAGATGTACGAACAGAAGAAGACCGGGGTGACCTTCCTGGATGTGGCAGGTCAGGAAGAAGCAAAAGAATCTTTGAAGGAAATTGTGGATTTCCTGCATAATCCTGGAAAATATGCAAAAATCGGTGCAAAACTGCCGAAGGGAGCATTGCTTGTCGGACCTCCGGGTACAGGTAAAACGCTGCTTGCCAAAGCAGTTGCAGGTGAGGCGAATGTACCGTTTTTCTCTCTGTCAGGTTCTGATTTTGTAGAAATGTTTGTCGGAGTTGGTGCTTCGAGAGTAAGGGATCTGTTTAAACAGGCACAGCAGGCTGCTCCTTGTATCATTTTTATCGATGAGATTGATGCGATCGGTAAGAGCAGGGATTCCAGATATGGTGGTGGAAATGACGAGAGAGAACAGACATTGAACCAGCTGCTGTCTGAGATGGATGGTTTTGATTCTTCCAAGGGACTGATTATCCTGGCGGCAACGAACCGGCCGGATGTGCTGGATAAGGCATTGTTAAGACCGGGACGTTTTGACCGGAGAATTATTGTAGATAAGCCGGATTTAAAGGGAAGAGTGGAAACCCTGAAGGTGCATTCCAAGGATGTGCTGATGGATGAAACTGTTGATTTGGAAGAAGTTGCACTGGCTACCTCGGGTGCAGTCGGATCGGATCTGGCAAATATGGTGAATGAAGCTGCGATCAATGCAGTTAAGAACGGCAGGCAGGCAATTTCACAGGCTGATTTATTAGAAGCGGTGGAAGTGGTAATTGCCGGTAAAGAGAAGAAAGACAGAATCTTAAGTGAAGTCGAGAAGAAGACAGTGGCTTACCATGAAGTAGGTCATGCCATGATTACTGCTCTCGAGAAAAAGGCAGAACCGGTGCAGAAGATTACGATTGTTCCAAGGACAATGGGCTCACTTGGATATGTTATGCAGGTTCCGGAAGAAGAGAAGTATCTTATGACAAAGGATGAACTTCTGACCAGAATCGTCACACTGCTCGGCGGACGTGCTGCAGAGGAGATTGTCTTTGATACGGTAACGACCGGAGCGGCGAATGACATGGAGAAAGCCACAGATCTGGCGAGAGCCATGATTACACAGTATGGTATGTCTGATAAATTCGGACTGATGTGTCTTGAAAAAGAACAGGATACCTATTTATCAGGAAGAACCGTGCTGAACTGCTCAGATGCAACCTATACGGAAGTAGATACGGAAGTAAAGGAACTTTTAAAAGAATGTTATGAGAAGGCGAAGAAGCTTCTTTCTGAAAACAGGGAAGCAATGGATCGGATTGCGGATTATCTGTTTAAGAAGGAAAATATTACAGGAAAGCAGTTCATGGCATTATTTGAGGGAAAAGATCCGGATGCAAAAGAAGAACCGAAGCCGGAAGAAAACGAAAAGCCGCAGATTGAAATAGAAATAGAGAAAAAAGAAGACACTGCGGACACAGAAGAAGTAAACACAGAAGAAGTAGACAAAGAAGAAGAATAACATTGGACAGAGGGTGGATTCGCAGATGCGGCCCCCTCTGTTCTGCTATGACAGGAGGTAAAAGAAAAAATATGAAAAAGCTGGTTTCATGGAATGTAAACGGACTCAGGGCATGCATGGAGAAAGGATTTATGGATTTTTTCGATAAAGTGGATGCCGATATTTTCTGCCTTCAGGAGATAAAGCTCCAGGAAGGACAGATTGACTGGAAGAAAGAAGGCTATCATGCATACTGGAGTTATGCAGAGAAAAAGGGCTATTCCGGAACTGCCATTTTCACAAAAGAAGAGCCGTTGAGTGTGTTTTACGGCATTGGAGTGGAAGAACATGACCATGAGGGAAGGGTGATAACCCTTGAATTTCCGGAATTCTATATGGTGACCTGCTATACCCCGAATTCACAGAGAGGACTGACCAGACTGGAATACAGGATGCAATGGGAGGATGATTTCAGAAAGTACCTGATTGGATTAAAAGACAAGAAACCGGTTATTATGACCGGTGATCTGAATGTGGCACATCAGGAGATTGATTTGAAAAATCCGAAAACAAACCATAAAAATGCAGGATTTACGGATGAAGAGAGAGGAAAGATGACAGAACTGCTGAATGCAGGGTTTGTTGACACTTACCGGTATTTTTATCCAGATACCGAAGGGGTGTATTCCTGGTGGTCCTATATGTTCCATGCAAGGGAGAAAAATTCCGGATGGAGAATTGATTATTTTATTGTGTCAGAAGATTTTAAGGAATATCTGGAGGATGCCAAAATCCATACGGAAGTGATGGGTTCGGATCATTGTCCGGTTGAACTGGATATTAAATTATAAAGGAGAGATAAGAAGATGAAGATAAGAATCACGGATCAGAATAGTGTTGCAGTTTCAAAGGATATGTACGGATTGTTCTTTGAGGATATTAATTACAGCCTGGATGGCGGATTGCACGCAGAAATGCTGGAGAACCGTAATTTTGAGGCGGTGTTTGCCTTTGGTAAGAAGGATGATTTTGGTACGGTATATGATGGCGGATATGGATGGCTGGTCTATGAGGACAATGGTGCCGGATCTTTCATGAGCTTTGACAGCAGCGAACCGGTGAATCAGGTAAATCCGCATTATATGGTCTTTATGGGAAAGGGAGAGAAGCCTTCGTTTACCAATAAGGCTTACGATGGGATCTATATGCAGGAGGGAAAGAAGTATCTCCTGTCATTCTATGCACGACCGGCAGAGGGTACAAAGGAAGTGCGTGTATCTGTCCGAAAAGACGGAAAGATTGCTGCAGAAACAGAAATTCTGGCATTACAGGCCGGATGGAATAAATATGAGACAGTGCTTACGGCGAAGATGGATGTGAAACAGGCTGATTTTGTTGTGTCCCTGGAAGGGGAAGGAACGGTATGCTTTGATTTCTTTTCGCTTATGCCGGAAGATGCTGTATTGCATGTGTTCCGCAGGGATCTTACCGAACGGTTAAAGGAATTAAAGCCGTCCTTTATGAGATTTCCGGGCGGATGTATTGTGGAAGGAAATACACTGGAAAACCGTTATCATTGGAAGGATACCATTGCACCGGTGGAAGAGAGAAAGTTTAACTGGAACCGCTGGGCTGTCCACAATAATAACGAAGCAACAGGTTTCTCAGGTCCGTATCCGCATTATGGACAGACTTACGGCGTAGGATATCATGAATACTTTTTATTATGTGAGTATCTGGGTGCAAAGCCATTGCCGGTTATGAATGTAGGGCTTGCCTGCCAGTTTATGTCCACGGAGAAAGTGGATATTGAAAGCCTTGAGATGCAGGAATATATCCAGGATGCACTGGATCTGATTGAGTATGCGAACGGGGATGTGACCACGGAATGGGGAAAGAAAAGAGCAGAAATGGGACATCCAAGTCCGTTCCATCTGGAATATCTGGGAGTTGGAAACGAGCAGTGGCAGACAGATTCCGTGAATTTCTATGGAAGATATGAAATGTTTGAAAAGGCAATTCATGAGAAATATCCGGAGATAAAACTGATCGGAAGTTCAGGCCCGGATGTATGGGGCGGCGGCTATTTCCGGGCATGGGAATGGGCAAGAAAGGCAGCCAAGACAAATGATAATCTGGTATATGCCATTGATGAGCATTACTATGTAGCACCGGAATGGCTGTATGACAATGTTCATTTTTATGATGGGTATGACCGCAAAATCAAGGTATTTGCAGGTGAATATGCCTGCCATATTCCGGGAAGTGCAGGACGCATGAACTGTCCGGAAGCTAATACACTGGGCGGTGCGTTGGCAGAGGCAGCCTTCATGACCGGTCTTGAGCGGAATGCAGATGTTGTTGCACTTGCAAGCTATGCTCCGTTATTTGCAAGAATGGGATATACGCAGTGGTCACCGGATTTAATCTGGTTTGATGGGGAAAAATCTTATGTGACACCGAGTTATTATGTACAGCAGTTATACAGTCTGTACCGCGGATCAAGAACATTGCAGGCACAGACAGATATTCCGGCGGATAAGGAAAAAGAGGAAGGTCTGTATGTCAGTGCCACAGAGGATGAGCAGGGAAAAGTTATTCTTAAGGTTGTAAACCATTATCCAGCGGACAGACAGATAGAGATTGAGAGTACGGTTTCCAGAATCGGCGAAGGAAAGGAATATACATTGCATTGCATCAGCGGTGATGAGGAATTGAGAAATACAATCAATCATCCGGAACAGGTAAAAATAAATACAAAACAGGGTAAAATCACTGGAAATTCCGTAAACGTTCCGGCAAACAGTTTTTCTGTGTTTATTTTCTTTTAATATAATTTTTCTTGTAATCGGGAAATGCATTTGCTATAATAATAGACACTTTGTCTAGTATGCATGGGATACCTGCAGGGCGGCAGCAGCCATTCAGCAGGTATCCAGAGCATTGTGCAGAGCGGCATCATTGTGATTTATAAGGAAAAGAAGGATTGCTAAATGAAGAACATTATAAAAATTTTTATCAAAGATTTGAAAAGTATTTGTACAAATTTCTTTCCATTACTGATATGTGGGGCGCTTGTTATTATTGCGAGCTGTTATGCGGTTTTTAATATTTTTTCAAACTGGGATCCATATGGAAATACAGATAATCTGACTATTCTCGTATACAATAACGATAAAGGCTACACCGCAGAGGATGGAACAGAGTATAATCAGGGAGATTCGATTATAGAAAATCTGAAAGAGAATAAATCCATTGACTGGAAAGTGGCAGATACAAAGAATGCCTTGATTGAAGCTGTTACGAACGGGGATGTGTATGCCGGAATTGTAATAGATGAAGACTTTTCAAAGGATATGCTTGATTTCCTGTCTGCGGATTCCGGTTTTCAGAAACCGGAAATTACCTATTATGATAATGGAAAGAAAAATGCCGTGGCAGTCAAGGTTACGGATACGGCAGTAGAGACATTGCAATCCACTATTAATAAGACCTTTCTGGAGACAGTTGTAAAGACAGTGATGGAACAGGTCAGTAATATTGTAAATGAGAGCGGTGAGGAAAATGCGGCCGATCTGATTATTTCAAAACTGACTTCCATCAATGATAATCTGGTACAGTATGATCAGATTATTACGGATTTTACGAGTGAAAACCAGGAAATGCATGGAAAACTGGATATTGCACAGAGAGAACTGGAGAATGTCCAGGGCGATATTAATAATGGAATCAGCGATGTGCAGAGTATCCAGGGCGGACTTACCGATACGAAGACATCTTATCAGCAATTTTCCGCTACCATGAATTCGCTTCTTGGCGATATGGAGAATTCACTGGCTACGGTTGCATCCGATGTGCAGAATTCAAGACTTCTGACGAGTGATATCGATCAGTTGAACAGTATATTAAACAAGACACTGACCGACGTGTCCGGATTATATGATACGGCAATGAATGTCAGAAAGAACTACAGCAGCGAAACGATAAAGACTTTTATTACAGCGATCCAGACTTTGAATTCTTCGTTGATAACGGTACAGCAGGTCAATATCCAGGCACCGGATCTCAGTACGTTAGACCAGGCACTTGGAAACTGTGCGTCACAGATAAGTTCCCTTCAGGATACATATAATAATGTAGTGACACCCGAGATTAACGGCGTTCTTGATAATATGAATATGGTGCTTGAAAATGTGACCATAACCATGCAGACACTGAATAATCTGACCGGAAATGCAGGCACATTGTTTTCGAATATCGATACAACGATTACCTATACGGATGAGAGTCTTGCACAGGTGCAGACGGTAATCAGGGAAATCAGTTCCAAACTTCAGAATGTCCTTGAAGAGGTACAGACAGCATCGGACAGTGAGAAGATGCAGATACTGGTAAGTTTTCTGACCGGCGATGCGGATAGCTATGGAAAATATTTTTCAGAAATCATACAGGTGGATACGAATGTAGTATTCCCGGTAGATAATTATGGAAGTGCCTGCAGTGTATTTTATGTGGTACTGGCATTGTATGTACTGGCACTGATTCTGACCTCGGAGCTGAAGGTGGAGGCAGATACCACAGAACTTACGGATGTAAAGCCTTACCAGACCTATTTTGGAAGATATCTTACCTTCTGGCTGTTAGGCTTTATACAGTCCCTGTTATTAAGTGCTTTTCTGGTTTTCATCATGAAGATTCAGTGTCAGCATGTTATTACCTTCTTTGTGGTAAATGCAATTATTTCCTTTGTATTTACCAATATAACTTACAGCTGTGTTAAGACATTCGGACTGATCTACGGAAGAACACTGGCAACCATACTGGTTATTTTCCAGATGAGTACGGGCGGATGTACCTATTCCGTGGAACAGATTCCTTCCTCTATGCGCTGGCTGTCGGCATATATGCCATTTACTTACTGTTCAAATGCATTAAGAGAGGTATGCTTTGGCTATACGAATTATGATTTGAGTATATATCTTGGCAAGCTTATGATATTTGTCGCAGTATCCCTGTTCTTCGGACTGGTTGTCCGCGGACCGATTTATAATCTGATGGTATTTATTGATACCAGACTTCAGGAAACCGGAATCATGGGAGTAAAAGAAGAGGAAGAAGAAGACGAAGAGGAGGAAGAGTATGACGAGGAAGAGTATGACGAGGAAGAATATGACGATGATGATGGGGAGGATATTGATGTAGAAGAAAGAGAAGGAGGTGACCGGAATGAATAATCAGGATTCAGAAAAGTATGAAACACTCTATCGTGAGTTGTTAAAATATTCGGAAGAAACGCATGAGCGGAATAAAAAACGCATTTCTGCAGGTATTAAATGTCTGATTATTATTCCGGTACTTCTGCTGATTCTTTTGTTCAATGTTACTTCAAATAAAATTGCGTTTTTAATTATCTGGATTATGTCCGTCCTGATTATTACCGGAGTACTGATTGCGATTGAATATAAAGATCATATGCTGCAGAAGAAGATCCGCCAGCTGAGCGGACAGGATGAGGAGATCCGGGCCTTGACAGCAGAACAGATGGAAGAGGTAAGACGGCGCACAAAAAATATTCCAAAGAGTTCTTCGGATTTCTTTAAAATATTTACGCATGATATGAAGAAGATATTCAGCAATGTGGTAGCGATCGTCATTATGATCGGTCTGATTTGCCTGCCATGTATTTACTGCTGGACGAATCTGTTATCTTCCTGGAGTCCGTATACGGATCTGAACGCACTGAATATCGGTGTATATTCCATGGATCAGGGCTTCTATGTCGGAGATGTTTATATTAATATCGGTCAGACCGTTATGGAATCATTGAAAGAAAATGATACGGTAGGATGGGTATTCTATGGTGAGAATGCGGATGTTACGGATAAAGATACCAGGGAAAAACTGGATGATGAAATACAGAACGATGTATACAAAGGAGATTTGTATGCGGCATTTGTAATTCCGGAGGATTTCTCAGAGAAATTGATTGATTTCATGAATGAAGATCTGGCACATCCGACGATCCAATATTATGAAAACCAGAAAAAGAATGCGATTGTGCCGAAGATAACCAGTAAGGTAAAGACAACGGTACAGGGTCAGGTAAATGATACCATTATCACACAGCTTTCAACCGTGATTGCAGAAGCCGGCGGATATTTTACCGGGGACGATAAGAACATTACTGCGGCAGGCACAACAACACTGGAGAATCTGAGCAGTGATTTGAATTCCTATATCAACATTTTAAATTCCTTTATTTACATTACACAGTCGGCACAGACGATTATGAGTTCGTCCCATGATCTGATACCGGATCTGAATTCCATTGTAAAGAACGGACAGAATACGATTAATTCGATGGAAAATATTCTGGTGTCCGGAAACCAGACGATCAGCCAGGCAGGTGCAACCATGGATGCGGCATTCGACCTTGTGGATTCACAGCTGCGTAAGTTAGAAGAACTGGCAGTACAGGATACCAATACCATAGAGAGTGCATTAGGTACAATCCAGAGTGATGTTACTTTGATCCGCAACCAGATGAAACTGTTAGAAACCATGCTGGAGTCCTGGAAAAATATGACACTGGATAATCTGAACGGAACAACACTGCCGGATAATATTGAAAAGCCAACTTTGCCGGACAATATTGAAAAGCCAACCCTGCCGGACAATATTGAAAAGCCAACTTTGCCGGATAATATTGAAAAGCCAACTTTGCCGGACAATATTGAAAAGCCAACCCTGCCGGATAATACGGAAACACCGACATTGCCGGACAGCGATGCGGTAAAGAATAAGGTGGAAGAGCAGAAGAAGAAGCTGGAAGAATATTATAACAGTCTGGAAGGAAATCTTACGGCACTGCAGAACGATTTGACGGATCTGGAGAATCTGGCGGGAACTTCCCAGAATGACAGTAAGGCATTAAGAAAAGAACTGCTTGCAAAATTGCAAAACTGTGAAGATGATTTCAAACAGGTCAAGCAGGTATACAACAGTTCCCTGAAGCAGTCCATTAACAGTACCGGAAATTCCCTGTATACAAGTCTGATTAAGGCAAGCGGTCTGCTGACTAATATGAATGTTGATTTTGACTCCATCAGCCAGAATCTGCAGAAATATGCGGATGAACTGCAGAATGGAACAATCGCACTTACGGATTCAAAGACAATGGCAGAGAATCTTGTGGCGAAACTGAATGAGATTATATCTTATCTGAATGAACTGCAGCAGAACGAACAGTATCAGGCACTGGCAGATTTACTGGAAAATCATCCGGAACAGTTTGCAGATTTTGTAGCCGAACCGACAAAGGTAAATCAGAATGTCATATATGAAATCAGTGACAAGGCAGGAAATTCCTATGCAAGTTCCATGAGTGCCTTTTACACGGTGCTGGCATTGTATTTGTCCTCACTGTTCTGTATGGTTATCATTCATGCGGAATTTAATCATAAAAATTATCCGGAGATCAGTGGAAAGGTATCACGTTTCCAGCAGTACATCGGCAGATGGATGACATTTGCATGTGTCAGCATACCGACAAGCGTTATTCTGGCATTGGGTGATTTGCTGTTTATCGAAGTACAGTGCAAGCATCCGGTGGCATTTGTCCTTTCGGTTGTGGCAATCGGACTGGTATTTAATTTCTTTGCCTACTCCTGTGCATTCGGACTGGGACTGATCGGGGAAGCATTTGCACTGCTCTGTATGATTATTGCAGTAGCATGCTCATCATCCTTCCCGTTTGACCTGCTGCCGGAGATCTTTACCAAATTAAATAATTTTAATTTAATCATATTCCAGCCGGGAATGAATATGCTGAAGGAAACCATTGCAGGTTACAATGCCATAGATTACTGGATCTATTTTCTACAGTTAATGGGCTATGTATTTGCCGGGGCATTGATTGCACTTGGAATCAGCAGAATTCCACCGGTTCACTGGATCTGTGAATTATTTGAGAAGAGGAAAAATGACAGTCATGTCATGCTGTAAACTGAATACAGAATAAGAATGAATATCGAGTAGCGAAATGCATAAATCCAGATATGACTGATGGATTTATGCATTTTTTGCAGGAAGGAGAAAAAATGTTTAAGTATTTAAAAAAGTATTGGCTGTATGTCGTGCTTGCCCCATTGTTTATGATTGGGGAAGTTCTGATGGACCTGGTACAGCCGGGGATGATGAGTACGATTGTGGACGAAGGAGTTCTGGGACTGTCGAACAATAATGTGGGAGATTTGTCCATTGTAATATCGGTCGGTGTCAGAATGATCGGGGTTGTATTTCTGGGAGGTAGTTTTGGTGTGCTTTCCGGTGTCTTTACCAACCTTGCAAGCCAGAATTTTGGAAACGACATGAGAAAAGACTGTTTCGGAAAGATTATGTCATTATCCCTGGAACAGACAGACCGGTTCTCTACCGGTTCCCTTATTACCAGAGTGACAAATGATGTGACACAGGTGCAGAACATGGTTGCCCAGTGTATCCGTGGATTTGTGCGTATGATGATGTTCTTTATCGGCGGAATATTCTGTATGCTGTCACTGGATCTGAGCTTCGGCATTGTAGTACTCTGTGCCCTGCCGCTGGTTATGATTGTGGTAATGTATTTTATTGCAAAGGTAACACCATTATACGGAATCCTTCAGAAAAAACTGGACAAGGTAAATTCCGTCATGCAGGAAAATGTTACCGGTGCAAGGGTGGTCAAGGCCTGTGTAAAGGAAGAATATGAGAAGAAAAGGTTCTTCGGGGCAAACGATGAACTGGTAGGGACGCAGTTAAATGTACTGGTTCTCTTATCGTATATGACACCGTTAATGAATATTATTATGAATCTGGCAGTTGTTGCAGTAATCTATGTAGGTTCGGTGCAGGTAAAAGGCGGTACGGTAACTCCTGGAAATGTTATGGCGGCAATTACCTATCTGACGCAGATTTTAAACAGTGTTATGATGCTCGCAATGATTTTCCAGACGGTATCAAGAGGAACTGCATCCATGAAGAGACTGGAAGAAGTGCTGGGAAGTGTTCCAGTCATTTCAGACGGAAAATCAGATGAAACACCGGATGAAGAAATGCCGGAACAGAAAAGAGGAAAAATAGAGTTCCGTCATGTTTCCTTCTCTTATCCGCAGGCAGCAGGCGAAGCGGTATTAAAGGATATCAGCCTGATTATACGCCCAGGCGAAACATTTGCCATTCTCGGGGCAACCGGCTGTGGAAAATCAAGTCTGGTTAGTCTGATTCCGAGATTCTACGATGTTACGGAGGGAGAAGTCCTTCTGGATGGAAAAAATGTAAAAGATTATCCGCTCAGGGAGCTGCGTGACAAGGTGTCCATCGCTCTGCAGAAGAGTGAATTATTCAGCAAAAGTATCAGGGAGAATATCAAATGGGGAAATCCTGAGGCAGATGATGAAGCCGTGGAAAATGCTGCCCGGATTGCACAGGCAGAGGAATTTATTCTGGGACAGCCGAAGGGCTATGATACTGAAGTAGCAGAGAAGGGAATGAGCCTTTCCGGCGGACAGAAGCAGAGAATAGCCATCAGCCGGGCGATATTAAAGGACTCGGAAGTACTGATATTCGATGATTCCACCAGTGCGCTTGATTTAAAGACAGAAGCATCACTGTACCAGGCACTGAATCAGAAATGCGGTAATACAACAAGGATTATCATTGCACAGAGAATTGCTTCCGTAAAAAATGCGGACAGGATAGCGGTGCTGGACAATGGAAGAATCGCGGATTGCGGAACACATGAAGAATTAATGAAGAACAGCCGTATTTATCAGGATATCTATACATCACAGCTCAGACAGGGAGGCGGAATCTATGAGTGAAAATAAGAGACCGGCAGAAATGCCTATGATAAGACCGGGTGGAAGAAGAGGCCCGGGACCGGGAATGCAGCCGGTAGAAAAGGCGAAAAATGGAAAACAGACCTTAAAAAGGCTGATACACTTTTTTTCGGAAGAGAGAAAGATGGTTGCACTGCTTTTATCCGTGGTTGTAATTATGGTAATCTGTTCCGTGTATGCTCCTAAATTGCAAAGTAATGCCATCGATGCCATTGCGGGCCATACCTTTGGAAAAGTAAAGCATATTCTGATTATTATGGCAGCAGTCTACCTTTTATATGCTTTGTGCAGTCTGATACAGAGTCTGTTAAGTGCACATTTAAGCCAGCGGATTGTAAAGAGGATGAGAGAGGAATTATTTGATAAAATCGTAAATCTTCCGGTAAAATATCTTGATACACATCCGCATGGGGATATCATGAGCCGTATGACAAATGATGTGGAAAACATATCCAATACCATTTCGCAGTCCTTAAGTTCACTGGTTTCCGGAATCCTTACCATAGCCGGAACCGTGGCAATGATGGTATATCTGTGCTGGCAGCTTGCCCTGTTATCCTGTATCACGGTGATTCTCACGGTAATCATAACAAAGATCCTGTCCGGTCATATGCGGAATTTCTTTGTCCGGAGACAGACACTGCTTGGAAGCCTTAACAGCACAACCGAAGAAAATATTACCGGATATAAGACCGTTGTGGCATACAACAGGCAGGATGCCGTTATCCGGGAATTTAACGATACCTCCGATGCACTCACAAAAACAGGTATTATGGCAGAAATTCTTGGCGGCTCGATGGGACCGATTATGAATGTCATTAATAATATCGGTTTTGTCATCATAGCTGCATTCGGCGGATATTTTGCAATTCACGGTATCGTGTCCGTCGGTATGATTTCAGCATTTATCGTATATGCAAGACAGTTTGGCAGACCGATTAATGAAATCGCAAATCTCTATGGGCAGATTCAGACGGCAATTGCGGGTGCAGAACGTGTATTCTCTATTATGGATGAAAAAGAAGAAGAAAAACATGGAAAAACAGGTATGCCGCAGGGAAAAGGAGTGGTAAACTTTGAACATGTAGACTTCTCCTATGTGCCGGAAAAACAGGTATTGTATGATTTTAACCTGGAAGTAAGAGCGGGACATAAGGTAGCGCTTGTAGGTGCAACCGGAAGCGGCAAGACCACGGTTGTCAACCTGCTGATGCGTTTTTATGATATCAATGCAGGAAAAATATCCATCGATGGTGTGGATATCAGGGACATAGAAATGGATGAACTGAGGAAAAATATTGCCATTGTGCTGCAGGACACAGTATTATTTTCCGACACAATCAGAAATAATATAAAATATGCGGATTTGGATGCCGACGACGAGAGAATGAAGCAGGCAGCAGCAACGGCAAATTGTGACAGAATGATTGAACGGATGGAGCAGGAATATGACACAGTGCTGTCCGAGGGCGGACAGAATCTGTCACAGGGACAGCGACAGCTTTTATCCATTGCGAGAGCCATGCTGGCAGATCCGAAGATACTGATTCTTGATGAGGCAACATCGAGTGTGGATACCAGAACGGAGAAGCATATCCAGGATGCGATGGTAAATCTGATGAAAGACAGGACAAGCCTGATTATTGCACATCGTCTGTCTACTATTCAGGATGCTGATTTTATCGTGGTTCTTGACGAAGGAAGAATTGTAGAAAGCGGAAATCATGAAGAACTGATAGAAAAGAAAGGCAGATACTATGAGTTATACATGACTCAGTTTGCAGGAAGAGAGATCTGACATACCTTGATAAATTACTGCCGGTATGTTAAGATTAAGAAAAATATGACTGGTTAAAAGGAAGTATCAGAATGGAAGATTTTAATATAGAAGAAGAGTTAAAAAAGCTCCCGGCAAGTCCGGGAGTCTATCTTATGCATGATGCGTCAGAAGAGATTATTTATGTCGGAAAAGCCATCAGTTTGAAAAACAGGGTACGCCAGTATTTTCAGGCAAGCAGGAAGCGTACTGCCAAAATAGACCAGATGGTGTCGCATATCAGCTATTTTGAATATATCGTGACGGATTCGGAACTGGAAGCCCTGATTCTGGAATGTAATCTGATCAAAGAGCATCGCCCGCGGTATAATACCATGCTCAAGGATGACAAAACCTATCCGTACATCAAGGTTACTGTGGGAGAAGATTATCCGCGGATTCTGTTTTCCCGGGACATGAAAAAGGATAAATCCCGTTACTTCGGTCCGTACACCAGTGCGGGTGCTGTCAAGGACACCATTGAACTTCTGCGGAAAATCTATCATATCCGGACGTGCAACCGTTCCCTTCCGAAGGAGATCGGCAATGGCAGAGCCTGTCTGAATTATCATATCGGGCAGTGTGATGCACCCTGCATGGGATATATCGGAAAAGAAGAGTACGGAAAGCAGGTGGAGCAGGCACTTCGTTTCTTAGGAGGTGCATATTCGGATGTAATAAAAATGCTAGAGAAGAAGATGTATGATGCATCCCATGACATGAATTATGAAAAAGCGGCGGAATACCGGGATTTGATTACCAGTGTCAAAAGTGTGGCACAGAAGCAGAAGATTACTTCCGAGGAAGGACTTGACCGTGATGTAATCGCATATGCGGCAGATGGAAATGATGCGGTGGTGCAGGTATTTTTTATCCGCGGCGGAAAAGTGCTGGGAAGGGAACATTTCTTTGTGCGGATAGCCATGGAAGAGGATATTCTCACGAGTTTTATCAAGCAGTATTATTCCGGCACTCCGTTTATTCCGAAGGAAATTCTGGTATCGGATGAACTGCGGGAAGCAGAGGTAATCGAGGAATATCTTTCTTCAAGAAGGGGAAATAAAGTGTCCATTCTGAATCCGAAAAAAGGACAGAAAGAAAAAATGGTGGAACTGGCACAGAAGAATGCAAAGATGGTGCTGGATCTGGATCGGGACAAGGTAAAGCGGGAAGAGGCGAGAACCATCGGCGCCATGCAGGATATCTTTACCCTGCTGGGAATCGAAAGCCACAACGATTACCGCATCGAAGCATACGATATCTCGAATACCGCCGGTTTCCAGTCCGTTGGTTCTATGATTGTATATGAGAATGGAAAACCGAAACGGAATGATTACCGGAAATTCCGGATTAAAACCATAGAAGGGCCGAACGATTATGGCAGCATGGAGGAAGTTCTGACCAGAAGATTTACCCATGCAATGGCACAGGAAGATGATAAATTTTCCAGATTTCCGGATCTGATCATGATGGATGGCGGCCAGGGCCAGGTCAATATTGCACTCCAGGTACTGGATCAATTACAGATTCACATTCCGGTGTGTGGCATGGTCAAGGATGACAGGCACAGGACGAGGGCACTTTTGTATCATGAGGCGGAGCTGCCGATCGATACCCATTCGGAAAGCTTCCGGCTGATTACAAGAATCCAGGACGAGGCACACCGCTTTGCGATTGAGTATCATAAGAGTCTCAGGGGCAAGGCACAGATTCATTCGGTGCTGGATGATATCGAAGGAATCGGGCCGGCAAGAAGGAAGGCACTGATGAAGTATTTTTCCGATATTGCGGGAATAAAAGAGGCATCGGTGGAAGAACTGATGAAAGTTCCGTCCATGAATGAAAAAACGGCAAAAAACGTGTATGAGTTTTTCAGAAAAGGCTTGTCTAAATAGCCGGCATTATATATAATTATGCTAAGGTCAAAAGGATTGCCAAATCCGCAGACATTAAGTTCAGGAGGGAATAAAAAATATGGCAAGTAGTGTAAAAGTATCAAAACTGATAGAGAATTATGATTTAAAACTTTGTAATCCGGGCATTGACACCGATAAAATCAAAATAACGGTGCCGGATATCAATCGTCCGTCTCTGGAGTGGACCGGATATTTTGAACATTTTGACAGTCTCAGAGTGCAGATTATCGGATTTACCGAGAATTCCTATGTGGAGCAGATGGATAAAGAATCCAAATTTGCGATCTATGAGAAGCTGATGTCACAGAGATTTCCGTGTATTGTATTCTGCAGAGGCATGGAGCCGGATCAGGAGCTGATCGATGCAGGAACAAAGTATGGAGTACCAGTTCTCGTCACACAGAAAACGACATCATCCTTTATGGCGGAAATCATCCGCTGGCTGAATGTGGAACTTGCACCATGCATCTCTATTCACGGTGTTCTGGTCGATGTATACGGTGAAGGTGTATTGATCATGGGTGAAAGCGGAATCGGTAAAAGTGAGGCTGCGATCGAGCTGATCAAGAGAGGACACCGTCTGGTTACGGATGACGTAGTGGAACTGAGAAAAGTAAGTGATGAAACCCTGATCGGTACGGCACCGGATATCACCAGACATTTTATCGAATTGCGGGGAATTGGAATTATAGATGTCAAGGCATTGTTTGGTGTGGAAAGTGTAAAGGAAACGCAGGGAATCGATATGGTGATCAAGCTGGAAGAGTGGAATAAGGATAAGGAATACGACCGCCTCGGTCTGAACGAAGAATATACCGAATTCCTCGGAAATAAAGTAGTAAGCTATTCCATTCCAATCCGTCCGGGCAGAAACCTTGCGGTTATCGTAGAGGCGGCGGCAGTAAACCATCGTCAGAAAAAGATGGGTTACAATGCGGCACAGGAATTATACCGCCGTGTGCAGGCAAATCTTGGAAAGCCGAGAGAAGAGGAATAGAGTATGTACAAGTTTGGTGTGGATGTTGGTGGAACAACCGTAAAAATAGGACTGTTTTCCGGGGATGGAAAATTAGAAGAAAAATATGAGATTGCGACGGATAAATCCGACCAGGGTGCTCATATTATAGAACATATCGCAGCAAAACTGGATGAAATCATTGCGGAGAAATCCTACGGGATTTTGGACTGTATGGGTGTCGGAATCGGGCTTCCGGGACCGGTCGACCGGGGAATGATTCTTGGCTGCGTAAATCTCGGCTGGGGAATCTTTTCCATCGTGGAGGAATTTTCCAAAGCCTTTCACAATGTCCCGGTATATGCCGGAAATGATGCCAATACTGCAGCACTTGGCGAGTATGTGGCAGGTGCCGGAAAAGGCATCAAAAATATGATAATGGTAACACTGGGAACCGGAGTCGGCGGCGGCATCATTATCGATGGCAGAATTCTGGAAGGAGCAAACGGCGGAGCCGGGGAAATTGGTCACATTCCGGTGAATCCGCAGGAGCAGGATATCTGTGGCTGTGGAAAGAAAGGCTGCCTGGAGCAGTATGCCAGTGCAACCGGAATCGTGCGGATAGCGGAAAAGCTGAGAAAAGAGAATGGCAATACCGCTCTTCCGGCGGGCTGTACGGCAAAACAGGTCTTTGACTATGCAAAAGAGGGCGATGAGTTGGCCATGCAGGCAGTAGAAGAACTGGGAAGATACCTTGGGCTGGCACTCGCCTCCTGTGCCTGTGTCCTGAATCCGGAAGGAATCGTCATAGGTGGTGGTGTGAGCCGGGCAGGGAAGATTCTTCTGGATGTGACAGAGAAGAATTTCCAGACGTATGTATTTAAACCTTGCAGAAATGTAAAATTCTGTCTGGCAGAACTTGGTAATGATGCAGGTATCTATGGTGCAGCAGCAATGGTAAATTAGGTGGTGCAGGTGAATAATATATTAGAAGAATTAGAAAAAATAGCAGGAAAAAAGAATGTTCTGACAAAAGAGCCGATGAAGAAGCATACAACATTCCGCACCGGAGGGGAAGCCGATTATTTTGTCACGGTTCAGGAAGAGAATGTTTTACCGGAACTCCGGACTTACTTAGAGAAAAATAAAATCCCGTATTATGTAATCGGGAATGGAAGTAATCTGCTCTTCCCGGATGAAGGCTATGCAGGTGTAATCATACAGATTGGCAGATTTCCGGATGATATCAGAATCAGCGATACTGCAGTTACGGCAGGGGCGGGTGTAAAACTGTCCCTGCTGGCAAACCGGGCATATCAGGCAGGGCTGACCGGCATGGAATTTGCCGCAGGAATACCGGGTACGGTCGGCGGTGCAGTGGTAATGAATGCCGGTGCGTATGGCGGCGAAATGAAAGACATCCTTGTACAGGCGAAAGTCATGGATGCACAGGGAAATATTTTCCGGTTAAGCCGGGATGAGTTAGACCTGTCTTACCGTCACAGCATCATTCCGGAAAAAGCATTTATCGTATTAGAAGCGGACTTTCTGCTGCAGCATGGAAATCCGGAAGAGATAAAGGCTGTGATGAATGATCTGGCGGCAAAGAGAAGAGAAAAGCAGCCGCTTGAATATGCCAGTGCTGGAAGTACTTTTAAACGTCCGGAGGGATATTTTGCCGGAAAGCTGATACAGGATGCAGGATTAAAGGGATTTTCCGTAGGCGATGCACAGGTATCCGAGAAGCACAGCGGATTTGTCATCAACCGGGGAAATGCAACAACACAGGATATTCTCACACTCGTTCAGGAAGTGCAGGAGAAGGTATTTCAGGATTTCGGAGTAAAGCTTGAGATGGAAGTTAAGGTGGTAAAATGAGATTTGTAATCGTAACCGGAATGTCAGGTGCCGGAAAAAGTACGGCAATGAAAATGCTCGAAGATTTCGGGTATTTCTGTGTGGATAATCTGCCGATTGCACTGATTAAAAAGTTCGCCGATCTTTCTTTTGACTCCAAAGGAAAGATTGATAAAGTTGCACTCGGTGTAGATATCCGCAGCGGAAATGTCAATGATCTGGAGCGGGTACTGGATGAGATTCCGCAGAAAGAGATTTTCTTCATAGATGCCGGAGATGAAACACTGATTAAGCGGTTTAAAGAAACCAGAAGAACACATCCGCTGGTTTCGCAGGGACGTGTGGATGAAGGAATAGCACTTGAACGGAAGGAACTGAAAGTCTTAAAGGAACGTGCAGATTATATCGTTAATACCGATAACCTGTTGACAAGGGATCTGCGCAGTGAGATGGAAAAGATATTTGTCGAGAACAAAGATTATAAGAATTTGTTTATCAATATCCTGTCATTCGGATTTAAATACGGCATACCGGTGGACTCCGATCTGGTCTTTGATGTCCGCTTTATGCCAAATCCATATTATGAGGAAGATCTGAAGCATAAGACGGGAAATGATAAAGAAGTGCAGGATTTTGTCCTGTCATCTCCGGTCTCCGGGGAATTTCTGGAAAAACTGCAGGATATGATACGGTTTCTGATCCCGAATTATATTGCGGAGGGAAAACATCAGTTAGTCATCAGCATAGGCTGTACCGGCGGAAAACACCGGTCGGTTACGATTGCAAACCGCCTGTACGAATGTCTGAAAAAAGATGAAGAGTATGGAATAAAAATAACCCACCGGGATATCGGAAAGGAATAGCAATGTCATTTTCAAAAGATGTAAAGGAAGAACTGTCCCGGACCGAAGTACCGGCAAGACACTGCCAGATTGCGGAAATAACAGCAATTATCAGTATATGCGGTCATGTGGTAATCTCCGCAAGAAACAAATATTCCGTAAAAATCCACACGGAAAATATTGCTGTTGCAAGAAAATACTTTACTTTATTACAAAAAGCATTTAAGATAAAAGGGGAAGTTTCCATACGGCAGAATGCACATCTGCGAAACAGCAGGGTATATACGGTGACAGTAAATGATCATGTTTCAGCAATCCGTATTCTTCAGGCGACCAGACTGATGAATGAGAACCGGGAGATTGAAGAAAATATGTCCATTGTAAATAATGTGATTATTATGCAGGACTGTTGCAAAAGAGCCTTTATCAGAGGGGCATTTCTGGCAGCAGGTTCGATCAGTGCACCGGAGAAGGCATATCATCTTGAAATCGTATGCGAAAGTCAGCCGAAGGCGGTTCAGCTGGCGGCAATTATAAAAACTTTCGGAATTGATGCGAAAATAGTTGAAAGAAAGAAGCATTTTGTGGTATATATAAAAGAAGGTGCCGGCATCGTGGACTTATTAAATGTCATGCAGGCACATATTTCGTTAATGGATTTGGAAAATGTCAGGATTCTGAAGGAAATGCGCAATTCCGTAAACCGCAAGGTAAACTGCGAAACGGCGAATCTTACCAAAACCGTCAATGCGGCGGTAAGACAGGTGGAAGATATCAGATATATTGACACTGTAATGGGACTGGCGGCTTTGCCGGATGTATTGGAGGAAATAGCCAGGGTAAGGCTTAAAAACCCTGATGTATCGCTCAAGGAATTAGGTGTAATGCTATCACCGCCACTTGGCAAATCAGGGGTAAACCACAGATTGAAACGTATAAGTGAAATAGCGACAGAGCTAAGAGATAAGGAGGAAACAGGAAATGATAGCAAAAGATATGATGGTTAATGTGAAAGATGGATTGAATGTAGGAACGGTGGCATTGTTTATTCAGGAAGCAAGCCAGTTTGACAGCTCGATTTATCTGGAATACGGCAGCAAAAAGGTAAATGCCAAAAGCATCATGGGCATGATGACACTGAATATTGCAGCCGGTGAAAATATTCTGGTTACGGCTGATGGAAATGATGAGGGTGCAGCCATATCAGGTATCGAGAAATATCTTTGCTGTGAACAGTAAGTGAAAAACAGAATGCCGCCGTAGTAATACGGCGGCTTTTGTTATCAATCTAGTTAATTGCGAAACACTTAAATTTTTGTAAATGCATATGCAAATGAAACATTACACGAAGGCACGCTCTCGCTACATTCGGCTAGTAGCGGTACTAAGATGCTAAAATACAGCATCCAAGTACCGACTGCCTCATAGTACCTTCTTAGTAATTGTTCAATTTGCATATACAATAAAGATAAATTATGAGTTTCGCAATTAACTATTATCAATCAACAGAAAGGAGTGCAACATGGCATTTACACATCTGCATGTACATACGGAATATAGTCTGCTGGATGGTTCAAGTAAAATAAAGGAACTCGTGGCACGGGCGAAGGAACTCGGTATGGACAGCCTTGCAATTACCGATCATGGGGTTATGTATGGAGTCATTGATTTCTACCGGGCGGCGAAGGATGCCGGAATAAAACCGATTATCGGCTGTGAGATCTATGTCTCGCCGGGATCGAGATTTGAAAGGGAGACCGGGCATAATGAGGACAGGTATTATCATCTGGTGCTGCTTGCGGAAAATGACAAAGGTTATCACAATCTGATGAAAATCGTATCAAAAGGATTTACGGAAGGTTATTATTATAAGCCGAGAGTGGATTATGAAGTATTAGAACAGTATTCGGAAGGCATTATAGCACTGAGTGCGTGTCTTGCGGGAGAAGTCCAGAAATACCTTGCCAGAAATATGTATGATGAGGCATGCAAATCCGCCCTCAGATATCAGAAGATCTTTGGAAAGGGGAATTTCTTTCTGGAGCTGCAGGATCATGGCATTGATATGCAGAAAAAAGTAAATATGGATTTGCTGCGAATGAGCAGCGAACTGGGTATCGAGTTAGTTACGACGAACGATATCCACTATATCTATGACACGGACTACGAGGCACATGATATTCTTCTGTGTATACAGACCGGAAAAAAAGTTATGGATGAGGACCGTATGAGATACGAAGGCGGTCAGTATTATTTAAAAAGCGAAGAGGAGATGCGGGCCTTATTCCCATATGCCCTGCAGGCAATCGATAATACGGCTAAAATAGCCGCACGGTGTAATGTGGAGATAGAATTTGGCGTCCGCAAACTTCCGAAATACCAGGTGCCAAAGGAATTCTGGGACAGTGAGGAAGAAGAAGGCGAGGCTTCCTGGCACTACCTTCATCATCTGTGTTATGAGGGATTAAACCGGAGATATGGAAGTGAAAAGCCGGAACTGACGGAAAGACTGGATTATGAATTATCTGTCATCCGGAACATGGGATTTATCGATTACTTCCTTATTGTATGGGATTTCATTAATTATGCAAAGACAAATGGAATCATAGTAGGTCCGGGAAGAGGTTCGGCAGCGGGAAGTATCGTTGCATATACACTGGCAATTACCGATATTGATCCGTTAAAATATGACCTTCTGTTTGAACGTTTCCTGAATCCGGAGCGAGTCAGCATGCCCGATATCGACGTGGATTTCTGCTACGAAAGACGTGGGGAAGTAATTGACTATGTAGTATCAAAATACGGCAAGGACAATGTGGCACAGATTGTAACCTTTGGAACACTTGCCGCAAAGGGTGTTATCCGTGACGTGGGGCGTGTGCTGGATATGCCGTATACACAGGTGGATGCCATTGCAAAGATGATACCAAAAGAACTCAATATCACCATTGACAAGGCATTGAAAATGAACCCTTTATTAAAGAAGGAATACGATGAAAACAGTCAGATAAAATACCTCATCGATATGTCAAAAAGGCTGGAAGGATTGCCGCGTCATACTTCCATGCATGCTGCCGGCGTATTAATCAGCCAGAAAGCAGTAGATGAGTATGTGCCGCTGTCCCGTTCCTCGGATGGAACGATTACAACCCAGTACATCATGACCACACTGGAAGAGCTGGGACTGCTCAAGATGGACTTCCTCGGACTGCGTACCCTTACCGTCATTCAGGATGCCGTAAATCTCGTGAAGAAAAACAAAGGAGTCACGATAAATCTGCATGATATAGATTATAACGATAAACAGGTGCTGGATTACATCGGAACCGGTAAAACCGATGGAATATTCCAGATAGAAAGTGCCGGCATGAAGAGTTTCATGAAAGAATTAAAGCCGGAGAGCCTGGAAGATATCATAGCCGGAATCGCACTATACCGTCCGGGACCGATGGACTTTATTCCAAAGTATCTGAAAGGAAAAAATGACCGGGATTCCATCACCTATGACTGTCCGCAGCTGGAGCCGATTTTAAAGACAACACACGGGTGTATCGTTTATCAGGAACAGGTTATGCAGATCGTAAGGGATCTGGCAGGCTACACCCTGGGACGAAGTGATCTTTTAAGAAGAGCAATGTCAAAGAAAAAGCAGGCGGTCATGGAAAAGGAAAGGAAAAACTTCGTTTATGGAAATGAAGAAGAAGGTGTGGATGGCTGTATTAAGCGGGGAATTGACGAAGCAACGGCAAATAAAATCTATGACGAAATGATCGATTTTGCAAAGTACGCATTCAATAAGTCCCATGCGGCAGCCTATGGTGTGGTATCTTACCAGACAGCATATCTGAAGTACTACTATCCGGTAGAATTTATGGCATCCCTTCTGACCAGCGTCATCGACAATTCATCCAAAGTAATTGAATATGTGCAGACCTGTAAAGGCATGGGCATTGACATATTGCCGCCGGATATTAACCAGAGTGAACGGAATTTCACGGCACAGGGTGGTGCGATCCGCTATGGTCTGTCAGCCTTGAAAAGTATCGGAAAGGCCATGGTAGATCAGCTTGTGGCAGAAAGAAATGCGAGAGGGCCGTTTCAGAATCTTCAGGAATTTCTGGAAAGAATTTCCGAATGTGACCTGAGCAAGAGAATCGTGGAAAGCCTGATCAAGGCCGGAGCATTGGACTGCCTGGAAGGAAACCGAAGGCAGAAAATGATGATTTACACATCGATTATGGACAATATCTCACAGTCAAAAAAGAAGATGATGGCAGGACAGATGTCCCTTTTTGACATCGTGGACGATGAATTAAAGTCAGATTTTGAAATAAAATTTCCGAAAGTGAATGAATTTTCAAAACAGGAATTACTTGCCTTTGAGAAAGAAGTCATCGGATTATATGTCAGTGGACATCCTCTGGAAGAATACCAGAATATGTGGAAAAAGAATATCACAAGGACAAGTCTTGATTTCCAGCTGAATGATGAGGATGAAACCGCCGTGGCAGACAATGCAAGGGAGATAATCGGAGGAATTATTTCCGAGGTTACCGTAAAAGTAACAAAGCAGAATTCTGTTATGGCATTTGTCACAATTGAAGATTTATATGGAACAGTAGAAGCATTAGTATTTCCTAAATTGTACGAAAAATACAGACAAATCATTGCAGAAGACAATAAAGTTTTCATTACCGGACGGGTGACATCCGGCGGTGAAGAAAATGCAAAGATAATTTGTGAGACAATTACTTTGTTTAGTGATAAATCGTCAGAATTGTGGATTCGTTTCGAAAATAAGGAAGAGTATGAGGAAAAATACCCGCAGCTTCTGGAAAATATAAAGCTTTCCAATGGAAAGGATAAAATCGTGATTTACCTGAATCAGGAGAAGGCGAAAAAAATACTTCCGGCATCCTGTAATGTAAACGCAGATCAGCAGTTTCTGCAGAAAATGCAGGCTCTGTTCGGAGAAAATAATGTGCGGATTGTTTCCTGAAAATAAATGTTGAAATTGGGAATAAATAGTATTAAAATAGGAAAAAGAGCATATCTTGAAAACCTGAATTAGGAGGGACTTTATTATGGCACATGAAATTAATACAATAGGCGTACTGACAAGCGGTGGAGATGCACCTGGAATGAATGCTGCGATTCGTGCAGTAGTGCGTACCGCACTTTCCAAAGGAAAAAAGGTAAAAGGAATCATGCGTGGATATCAGGGACTTCTTGAAGAAGAAATCATTGACATGGACGCACACAGTGTTTCCGATATCATCCAGCGGGGCGGAACAATACTTGGAACAGCACGCTGTATGGAATTCGTAACACCGGAAGGTCAGCAGAAGGGTGCAGATATCTGCAGAAAGCATGGAATTGACGGACTGGTTGTTATCGGTGGTGATGGTTCATTCAGAGGAGCACAGAAACTTGCCCATCTTGGAATCAATACCATCGGTGTACCGGGAACCATAGATCTGGATATCGCATGTACAGACTTTACCATTGGTTTCGATACTGCGGTAAATACTGCCATGGATGCGATTGATAAAGTAAGGGATACATCCACTTCCCATGAGAGATGCAGTATCATCGAGGTTATGGGCAGACATGCCGGATACATTGCACTCTGGTGCGGTATTGCAAACGGTGCGGAAGATATTCTTCTGCCGGAGCGTTACAATCACGATGAACAGAAGTTAATCAACCATATTATAGAATCAAGAAAAAAAGGAAAGAAGCACCATATTATTATCAATGCAGAAGGAATCGGACATTCCGCTTCCATGGCGAAACGAATCGAAGCAGCTACCGGTATGGAAACAAGAGCAACCATTCTCGGACATATGCAGCGAGGTGGTTCACCGACCTGTAAAGACAGAATGTATGCTTCCATTATGGGTGCATATGCGGCTGATCTGCTCTGCCAGGGAGCAAGCAACAGAGTAGTTGCTTACAAAGGCGGCGACTATGTAGACTTTGAGATTGATGAAGCACTGGCAATGACAAAAGATATTCCAGAGTATCAGTACGAAGTAAGCAAGATGCTGTCAAGATAAGAAGGAGAAAATATGTTTATCAGCTCATTATCAAACCAGCATATCAAAGATATTAACCGTCTGCAGACAAAGAGTTCTGCAAGAAAAAAGGAAAAGCTCTTTGTGGCGGAAGGAATAAAACTTTACCGGGAGATTCCGAAACAGGATATTGTAAATACCTATGTTTCTGAGTCATTTCTGAAAGAAAATAAAGATACGGTAAAAGGAAGTTATATCATTGTCAAAGACAATATATTTAAGGATATCAGTGATACCGTTACTCCACAGGGAATTATCTGTATTGTCAGACAAAGAGAGTATAATTTAAAAACAATTCTGAATAAAAGTAAAAAACAGACATTTATTCTGCTGGAATCTCTGCAGGATCCTGGAAATCTCGGGACAATTATGCGGACGGCGGAGGGCGCAGGTGTGGATGCTGTCATCATGAATAAACAGACGGTGGATTTGTTTAATCCGAAAGTAATCCGTTCCACCATGGGCTCCGTATTCCGGGTACCGTTCCTGGTATATGATGATTTGGGAGAAGCCGTAAATGAATTAAAAAAAGATGGCGTGAAAGTGTATGCGGCCCATTTGGATGGGAAGAATAATTATGACGAGGAATCCTACGAAACCTCCAGTGCATTTCTGATTGGAAATGAATCAAAAGGATTGTCGGAACAGATAACAGCCATGGCAGATTGTCTGGTGAAGATACCGATGGAGGGGCAGCTGGAGTCGTTAAATGCTGCTGTAAGTGCCGCACTTTTAATGTATGAAAGCAGGAAAAATAAGCGGAAATAGTGGAAAATACGGGAAAAAAGCAAATCTCTGTCTGAAAAAAACGTAAAAAAATTTTCTGTTAGGGTTGACAAATCAAATTTAATTTGTTATTATGCTGAATACAACTTGCAATAAATTTAACAATTATGTAATAAAACGCAGAAGAAAACAGAGTGTATCGTCGCTCTCGAGTTTACAAACACAGAAAGCAGCGTTTTATTATATGCTGGAGACAGCGGATTGGAGGACTTTATGAAGGCTATAAAGCACGATAAGGCAGTTGCATTGCTTGCATGCGGTTTTATGTTTGCAGCAACAGCCGGACTTGTTGTCAGTGGCTTAAACAAAAGTGAAGAAATAGCGCAAACGGCAGGTGTTGAATCGTTTGAAAAAGTTGATTCGAAAGAAATGAACAACGTTTTATCACTTGAGAGAATGGATAACATTCTTGTGGGAGCTACACTGGAGGATTTCTACGGTGCATCAGGCATGGCAGGAAAAGAAACTCCGGAAGAAACCACTGAAGAGGAAACGACGGAAACAGAGACTGCATCGGAAGAGCAGACGACAGAAACAGAGACAGAGACACAGCAGGAAACAGAGGCAGCGACTGCACCGGAGGAAACAACGGAAGCAGAAGAGCCATATGCTTATGCAGACTTTTTCATGGTAAATGTGTCGGATTATCTGAATGTCAGGGCTGAACCATCGGAAGATGCGGAAGTAGTAGGGAAAATTTATGCCGGCGGTGGCGGACAGGTGCTTGCAAAAGGCGGGGAATGGTCCGGAATACAGTCGGGAAATGTAACAGGATACATCAAAAATGATTATGCATGGTTTGCACAGGATGCGGAGGCAAATATTGCCAATGTATGTCCATTAATCGCAACGAGTAACGTAGAAAGCCTTAGACTCAGAAAAGGTCCGGGACTTGATTACGGAATTGAAGACGTTATGGAACAGGGTGTGTGCATGACAGTCATGGCAGATTATGGTGAATGGCTTCTGGTCAGCTATGCCGGTGTAACCGGATATACTGCAAAAGAATTTGTTTCCATGCAGTATGATATCGGAACCGGAATTACGACCGCGGAAGAGCAGGCACAGCTTGCAGCAGAACAGGCAAGAATTGCAGAAGAAGCTGCAGCACAGGCAGAAAAGCAGGCACAGGAAGAAGCCGAAGCAAAGAAAGAGCAGGCAGAAACCGTATATACTTCAGCATATCAGCTGGGTGTAGAGGACAGTTACCTTCTGGCAAGTCTTGTAATGGCAGAAGCAGGCGGTGAGTGTTACGAAGGAAAGCTCGCTGTGGCAAATATTGTGTTGAACAGATTGAATTCAGGTAAATACGGAAGCAGTATAAGCGATGTTATATATGCCAGCGGACAGTTTTCGGTAGTGCGTAACGGTGCTTTGGATAAGGCAATCGCAAACGGACCGAACTCAGGATCTGTACAGGCGGCAGAAGAAGCATTATCAGGAGTGAATAATGTTCCAGATTATACTTCGTTTTGTACACTTGCAGTTGCAAAGTACAGCAGATACAGTGCGTACTCTGTGATTGGAAATCAGGTATTTTACCGTTAAAATAAAAATAATATAAATTTTAGCATGTTGTATCCCCTGTTTTTTAACAGGGGATTTTGTGATACCAACGGATTGTTCCGTGCTGCGCACTCCCACAATCCGCATCCCCCAATATTCGCATATCGTGAAGCTGACGCTCCACTTTTATGCTCATATCGGGGGCGGGTCTCAAAGTCTTTCCCCCACTTATGAGCAAGCTCATGTGGGTTTAGACTTTTTGACCCTGGTATCATAAATATAAACTTTTCAGAAACTCCTTGAAAGTATGCGTCAAATATTGTATGATAAATATAAATATTATGAGAGGGAGGGTGAAACCGTGGAATCTTATTTCTGGCTGATTCTGTTTATTGTTTTCCTGATTTTTGAGGTAATTACCTTAGGACTTGCAACCATCTGGTTTGCCGGAGGAGCATTTATTTCTTTCTGGATGTCGGTTGCCGGTATTGGTTTTATATGGCAGATTATAGTATTCTTCCTGGTGTCCGTGATACTGCTCTGTACGACTCGGCCGCTGGCATCGAAGTATCTGAATAAGAATACGACAAAGACAAATGTGGAAGAACTGATCGGGAAGCATGTAAAGGTTTCAGAGACGATTGATAATATCAATGAAACGGGGCATGTTATGATTAACGGTGTAGAATGGCTGGCAAGGGCAAAACATGACGGGATGCTGATACAGCAGGGTACGGTGGTATGTATTCTGGAGATTAACGGCGTGAAAGCGATTGTGCAGCCGGTAAGTATGATGAATCATCCGGTACAGGAAAAGAAAGAAAATGATTAGAAAAAAATTGGAGGTAGAGCAATGACAACAGGATTTATAGCAACGATAGCCATTATCGTAATTGTTATCTGGATTATCGCAGGATGTATTAAGATTGTGCCGCAGGCACAGGCATTTGTAATTGAAAGACTGGGTGGATACAAGGAAACCTGGTCCGTAGGTCTGCATTTTAAGATGCCATTGATTGACAAGGTAGCAAAGAGAGTGATTTTAAAAGAGCAGGTAGTGGATTTCCCACCGCAGCCGGTTATCACAAAGGATAATGTAACCATGAGAATCGATACCGTAGTCTTTTTCCAGATTACAGATCCGAAGCTTTTCTCATACGGAGTAGAGAATCCGATTATGGCGATTGAAAATCTGACGGCAACAACACTTAGAAATATCATCGGTGATCTGGAACTGGATGAAACACTGACATCCAGGGAAACCATTAACACGAAGATGAGATCTTCTCTTGATATGGCAACCGATCCATGGGGAATCAAAGTCAACCGTGTGGAACTGAAGAACATCATTCCTCCGGCAGCAATCCAGGATGCCATGGAAAAACAGATGAAGGCAGAACGTGAACGAAGAGAAGCGATCCTGATTGCAGAAGGTGAGAAGAAATCAACCATTCTTGTGGCAGAAGGTAAGAAAGCTTCTGCTATTCTGGATGCAGAAGCGGATAAACAGGCACAGATTCTTCGTGCGGAAGCAAAGAAAGAAGCTACGATCCGTGAGGCGGAAGGTCAGGCTTCTGCTATTCTGGCAGTGCAGAAGGCACAGGCAGATGGTATCCGCTTTATTAAGGAAGCAGGGGCAGATGATGCAGTTATCCAGTTAAAGAGTCTGGAAGCATTTGCCAAAGCAGCGGACGGTCAGGCAACAAAGATTATTATCCCGTCAGATATACAGGGACTTGCAGGAACGGTCAAATCCATTGCAGAAGTGGCAAAGGATGCTTAAAAAGAATGATGGGGACAAAAGGTATTTTGTCACCGGTGCGTAACGATATAAAATCGGTCGGAAAAATCTGACCGGTTTTTTTCGCCGTTTTCTTGACAAGCCGTAAGTCCCTAGTATATAATGATACGATGCCGGGGTAAAAAGGTAAAAGCCGTTTCACCCCAATTTTATGAATATATCTAAAATGAAATTTAAATAAAAGGAAGGTTATTGAAATGACTGAAAAGAAAAGCATGCTTACAGGCGAAGGCCTTAAGAAATTACAGGATGAATTACAGGATCTTGAGGTAGTACAGTTAAAGGAAGTTGCCCAGAAGATTAAAGAAGCAAGAGAACAGGGCGATTTATCAGAAAATGCCGAGTATGATGCTGCAAGAGAAGAACAGAGAGATATTGTTTCCAGAATTGAAGAGATTAAGGAAATCCTTAAGAATGTAGAGGTCGTAGATGAAGACGATATCGATATTGCAAAGGTAAACCTCGGATGTACAGTAAAATTACTGGACAAGGAATACGATGAAGAAGTAGAGTATACTTTAGTTGGTTCTACCGAAACAGACAGTTTAAATAATAAGATTTCCAACGAGTCACCGCTCGGAAGAGAATTAATGGGAAAAACTACCGGCGATATCGTCGTAGTAGAAAGCTCATACGGAAACGCAGAATATGAAATTCTTGGAATTACAAGAAATTAAATACAGATATTGGAGGAAAACAGGCAATGGCTGAACAGAATGCAGGACAGGACATCAACCAGTTATTAAAGGTAAGAAGAGAAAAATTAGCAGATTTGCAGGCGAATGGAAAAGATCCGTTCCAGGTAATGAAATATGACAGAACACATCATACTTCTGATGTAAAAGAGTTATATACTGCCCATGAGGAAAAACTTCTGGCCGGAAGAGAAGAAGTAAATACAGACGGCATGGAAGAAGCAGAAGCAAGGGAAGCACAGAAGAAGGATTATGAAGAGAGAAGAAGCATCATGGATGCAGATCCGATTCAGGTATCCATCGCAGGACGAATGATGTTCAAACGTGTCATGGGTAAGGCTTCGTTTGCAAATATCCAGGATTTAAAGGGAAATATCCAGATCTACGTTGCAAAGGATTCCATCGGGGAAGAATTATATGCAACATTTAAGAAATCCGATATCGGCGATATCTGGGGTGTAAAAGGCTATGCATTCCGTACAAGAACAGGAGAAATCTCCATACACGCAGAGGAGATGACACTTCTTTCAAAGTCACTGCAGATTCTTCCGGAGAAATTCCACGGACTGACCGATACCGATATGCGTTATCGTCAGAGATATGTCGATCTGATTATGAACCAGGACAGCAAGGAAGTATTTATCAAGCGTTCTAAAATCATCAGCGAAATCCGTAAATTCCTGGACGGACAGGGATTCATGGAAGTGGAAACACCTATGCTTGTTGCAAATGCAGGCGGTGCGGCTGCAAGACCATTTGAAACACATTATAACGCACTGGATGAGGACGTAAAACTGCGTATCTCACTGGAATTATATTTAAAGAGATTAATTGTCGGCGGACTTGAAAAAGTATATGAAATCGGACGTGTATTCCGTAATGAAGGTGTGGACACAAGACACAATCCGGAATTCACATTGATGGAACTTTATCAGGCATATACCGATTACAATGGTATGATGGAACTCACAGAAAACCTGTATCGCCATCTGGCACAGGCAGTACTGGGAACAACCACGATTGTATACAATGGTGTGGAAATGGATCTCGGAAAGCCATTTGAAAGAATCACTATGGTTGATGCTGTCAAGAAGTATGCAGGTGTTGATTTCAATGAGATTCATACATTAGAAGAAGCAAGAGCAGCAGCAAAAGAACATCATGTCGAATACGAAGAACGTCATAAGAAGGGTGACATCTTAAATCTCTTCTTTGAAGAATTCGTAGAAGAACATCTGATTCAGCCTACCTTCCTGATGGATCATCCGGTAGATATCTCTCCACTTACAAAGAGAAAACCGGAAAATCCGGAATATGTAGAGCGTTTTGAGTTCTTCATGAATGGCTGGGAAATGGCAAATGCTTACTCCGAGTTAAACGATCCGATCGACCAGAGAGCCAGATTTGCCGCACAGGAAGAACAGTTTGCAGCAGGTGATGAAGAAGCAAACCATACAGATGAAGATTTCTTAAATGCACTGGAAATCGGTATGCCGCCTACGGGAGGTATCGGTTTCGGTATCGACAGAATGGTAATGCTGCTTACAAATTCCGCTGCAATCAGAGATGTATTACTGTTCCCGACAATGAAGACCCTCGGTGGTGTAAAATCCGAAAATGGTGTAAAGGATAAAGAAGTTTCTACACCAAATTCAGAGCCTGAAAAGATTGATTTCTCTAAGGTAAAGATTGAGCCTTTGTTTGAAGAAGATGTTGATTTTGATACATTCTCAAAGTCTGATTTCAGAGCCGTTAAGGTTAAAGAGTGCGTAGCAGTACCGAAATCAAAGAAGCTGTTGCAGTTTACTCTTGATGACGGAACAGGCACAGATAGAACCATTTTAAGCGGTATTCACGCATATTATGAGCCGGAAGAACTTGTCGGTAAGACACTTATTGCAATCACAAATCTTCCTCCGAGAGCAATGATGGGCATTGACTCTTGCGGTATGCTCCTGAGTGCAGTACACGAAGAAGAAGGCGAAGAAAAGCTCCATCTGCTTATGGTAGATGACCATATTCCGGCAGGTGCAAAGCTCTACTAAGAAGTACCGTTTTACCCTACAAAACGGGATGTACTTCATTTGTGAAAAAGCTCTGAAAATACACAAATACACCAAATTTACACCAAATGGTGCTTGAAACGGTGCAGAGTCTTAAAAATCGCATAATTTTCAAAATATATGGGCAGTCCCAATCGGGATTGCCCATTTTCAAAAGTATGATAAAAGTCTAAAATGAAATTTAACAGAGTGGCTAATTATGAAGATTCGGGAAATCAAAGAAAATAAAAAACAATTCCTTTCATTACTGCTATTGGCAGATGAACAGGAAAATATGATAGACCGCTATCTTGAAAGAGGCACTATGTATGTGCTTAATGATAACGGTGTGAAAGCTGAATGTGTTGTTACGGATGAGGGCAACGGTATTCTTGAAATAAAGAATATTGCGACCGTTCCAGAATATCAAGGTAAAGGCTATGCCAAAGCCTTGATAGATTTTATTGTTAAAGAGTATGCCGACAAATATTCCGTTTTACAGGTCGGAACCGGCGATAGTCCTTTGACAGTTCCATTCTATGAAAAGTGCGGTTTTGTTCGTTCTTATATCATACCGAACTTTTTTACAGATTATTATGACCACCCAATATTTGAATGTGGCGTCAGGTTGGTGGATATGGTGATTTTTCAAAGAAACCTATAAACTAATGCATTCAAGCCCTTTGAGAGAGGAGAAATCTTTTCTCAAAGGGCTTTTTCTATTTTTACGGATATTCGCAAACTACAAGAAAAAGCCAAAACCTCATATACTCTAATCACAGAGGAAGTGGAGGTTTTGATATGAGTAACAGTTTATCGGCAGTACATCCCGAATTAGTTGCCGAGTGGTCGGATAGGAATTTACCGCTGACACCGGACAGCATAACTTTCGGCTCGAATAAGAAAGTATGGTGGAAAGGTGCTTGCGGTCACGAGTGGGAAACAAGCGTAAAGGCTCGTTCCAACGGCGAGAAATGCCCCATATGTTCAGGTGCAAGAGTAGTCACGGGCATTAATGATTTAAGTACATTGAAGCCGGAATTGGCTTCTGAATGGTCTGAGAAAAATAAAATCAAACCGACAGAGGTATCTATCGGCTCACACAAGAAAGTGATATGGAAATGTAAATTAGGACACGAATGGATAGCCACTGTAAAGAGCAGAACCATCAATAGAACAGGTTGCCCGTACTGCTCCCATAACAAAGTGCTTGCAGGATTTAATGACCTTGCAACCCTGTTCCCGGAAGTTGCAGACGAATGGTCTGATAAGAATGAAAAGAAGTCTACCGAAGTTATGGCGTTTGCAAACAGCAAGGCTTGGTGGAAGTGCAGAACTTGCGATTATGAATGGAATACGCTTATCTCTACACGCTCAAGCGGCAGTAAATGTCCTTGTTGCAGTGGATATATATTTATAAAAGGAAAGAATGACCTAAAAAGTACACACCCACAGATAGCCAAAGAATGGTCAGAGAAAAACTATCCTCTGCAACCGGATGAAGTCAATGCAAAGTCGAGGAAAAATGTATGGTGGCATTGCAGGAAATGCGGTAACGAGTGGAAGTCGGTCATCAATGCTCGTGTGAAAGGAACGGTCTGCCCTGTTTGTGCAGAGCGAGAGGTACTTGCCGGATACAATGATTTGGCTACGACGGATAAGCAGCTTCTGACAGAATGGGATTATGAATTAAATAAGTTGAAGCCGACGGAAGTCTCAAGAAATTCAGCAAAGAGAGCATGGTGGCAATGCAGATACGGTCATTCTTGGAGTATGAAGATAAACGAGCGTACTGTTCTCGGAAAAGGGTGCAGAATATGTGAGCAGGAGTATCTGTCGTTGTTACCGGCTCTTGTAATCAGTTATTATGCCAATTTGAAAGGATTGAAAGTTGAACTTGGCTCTGATAGGTTATTCGGCATTCCACTTGATGTATATATCCCACTGGAGCAGGTTGCCATTCAAGTGAATACGGACTCGGAGAAGATAGACATACTAAAGGAACATCTCTGTAAACAACGTGGAATCAAACTCATTAAGTTGCCGATGAAGCCAAACGAAGCGGAATCCGAATATGCACAGCGAATCAAAGCGGCATTTCAGAGCGTACATATATTTATATCTTCCGATACAGAAGAAGATGTTAAGATAATCAGGAAAATATTTAAGAACTGGAGGAACAGCCGATGAGAGAAAAGAAATATCATATTTACCTAACCGATGATGAGCAAAGCAGAGTGATACAGTCGCTTATCAATCTGAAAAATAACCTTATAGTACAAGGAAGATACACCGACGCAGTAGATGAAGTTCTTCTGAAAGTGCTGTCCGCAAAGAAAAAGAAACTGAAAATCAAATAATTTCAAGCATTTATGCCGTCTGTTTTTTTTACCGAAACAGGCGGCTTTTTTTGTTGTCAAAAATTTTTTGAAATTTTTTCGGAAAAGCAGCGATTTTGGGTGTCCAAAATGAAGCCTTTTGTGCAATGAGTGAAGGGGTTAATTCCTGATGATGAAAACGGAAGCCTTTTCACTTGTTCTTTGACAACTGAATACACAGGTCGTTAAGACTTTAATTCTGATGATAGCCACTTTAGTAGGTACGCCGAAACTTCTGAAAATTTCAGAACAGCGAGAACTCCTGCTATGAGTATCGGATTGCAACCGATATGGCGATGACGGTCAGAAAGATAATGATACTTCTCTACGGAGCTGGCGGAGTACCCGGCAGAGGTTAGATTCCTATGATACAGATAAGCAGTCTGTTCCTTAACGACTTCCCGAAAGCGATATGCTTGGCAAGGGATATTGAGAATAAATATTGCCACGACCGTTTAGGAAATGAAACGGTCAAGTACATAGCCGTTTTTATTGGCTATGAATAAATCGAAAGGAGGACGCAAGAGGTGTCAAACTGCAAAACGATTGCCATATGCAATCAAAAAGGCGGAGTCGGAAAGACAACGACAACGGTTAATCTTGGTGTTGGTCTTGCAATGCAGGGTAAGAAAGTCTTGCTCATTGACGCAGACCCACAGGGAGATTTAACCACCTGTCTCGGTTGGAGAGATACGGATAACTTGGGTATTACGCTTGCAACAAAACTTACAGATGTAATTAGTGAAACGATGAATGACCCGACAGACGGTATCCTGCACCACGAGGAAGGTGTTGACCTTTTACCGGCGAACCTTGAACTTTCGGCGATGGAATATAATCTGATGAACGCTATGAGCAGAGAAACCACTTTGAGGAATTATTTAAGTCAGGTCAAAGACAGATATAATTTTGTTCTGATTGACTGTATGCCCTCACTGAGTATGGTAACACTCAATGCTCTATCTGCGGCAGACAGCGTGATTATTCCGGTGCAGGCACAGTATTTGCCGGCTAAGGGTATGACCCAGCTTGTGCAGACCATTTCAAAAGTCAAGAAGTATATCAATCAGGATATTAAGATAGACGGTATGCTTCTCACTTTGGTGGATAACCGCACAAACCTCGCCAAAAGTACGGTGGAAGCGTTGCGGGAGAATTTCGGAAATCAGATTAAGCTGTATCGCACATCTATTCCGATTGCTGTAAAAGCCGCAGAAACTTCTTCCAAAGGAAAGAGCATTTTTGCTTATGAGCCAAATAGTACGGTGTCTAAGGCATACACCGAATTTACGAAGGAGGTGTTAGCAGATGGCAGGAAGAAAGAGCGACTTCACTCTCACGAGGCTCGATGACCTTTTTACAACGCAGGCACAGAGAGAGGAAGAAAGACTTTCTAAAATTCGAGATATTCCATTAGAGCTGATTGACGATTTTCCAGACCACCCGTTCAAGGTCAGGGACGATGAAGATATGCAACAGCTTGTCGAGAGTATCAAGGAGCGTGGAGTGATTACACCGGCAACGGTAAGGCAGAAAGAGGACGGAAGATATGAACTCGTATCCGGTCACAGACGAAAACGAGCAAGCGAACTTGCCGGTTTTGAAACGCTAAGATGTGAGGTTGTTGACCTTAATCGAGATGAAGCCACAATTTTAATGGTGGAAAGTAATTTCCAAAGGTCGCAGATACTTCCCTCTGAAAAAGCCTATGCCTACAAAATGCGTTTGGAAGCAATGAACAGACAAGGACAGCGAACAGATTTAACTTCGACACCACTGGTGTCAAAGTCAAGAACCAATGAAGAATTAGGAAATCAGGTTGGCGAAAGTCGAGAACAGATACGCCGATATGTCCGCTTAACAAATCTTGTGCCAGAACTGCTTGAATTTGTTGATGAAGGTCGAATTAAAATGCGACCGGCGGTTGAATTGTCGTATCTTGACGAAGATTGTCAGCGTGATGTAGTTGATGAGATTGATATGAACGACGCTACACCGTCTCACGACCAGACTATCCGTATGCGAAAGTTTTTTGATGAGGGCAAACTCACAACCGAAGCTATCCAAGCCATTATGTCGGAGGAAAAGCCGAACCAGAAAGAGAAGATTGTGTTGAGGGGCGACAGAGTGCGACAACTCATTCCGAAGAATATCCCAATCAGTCAAACAGAGGACTTTGTGTGTAAGGCATTGGAGCATTACAACAAGTATCTCAGGCAACGGGCAGAGCGTGACAGCAGATAGCCGCTTTTGTTACTCCCCCTTCTCACACTCTACCCCCTAATACCTACTGTTTACCTGCTGAAAAGATATATTCTATCTCACTTGAATATAACTATCTCTCATAACTTATAGCTGTCTAATAAAGGGTTCGCACGTTTGAAGTGCAAATAAAATGTCTGATACGATAAAAAGTTTGGATATTCGCACCTTTGCTGTTTTTCGCCTGATTGATTACGATTAAGGCGAAAGGAGCGATAGCTTATGAGAAAGAAATGGGTGGTTTGTATGATTGCCTGCTTGATGATTTTGCTTGCCGGATGTAACGGTAACACAGCGAAAGAAAACGCACGAAATGACACGGATAAAAGGATTTCTTCTACGGCTGGTAATACCGAAACAACGACCGAAACAGAAAAAGCAGATGATACAACAAGTGATGTTCCGGAAACAGAGCAACCGGTATCAAGTGAAGCAACAACAGAGCCGAGTCAGCAGGAAAAGTCGGATGTTTCTTCTACGGCAGGTAGTAAGACGGAAACTGCAAAAAGCTATGAATCCGTTCAGGTAACGAAAAAGCCTGACAGTACTCAAGAGCAGAAGCAGCCACAGCAACAACCGAAGCCAAAGCCGGAAACACCGACGGTTAAGGAAGAAGTGAAACCCACGCAGCCAAAACCGACGGAAGAAGTAAAGCCTAGTTTTGATGTTAATTCCTATGTCAATTACGCCAAGAGTTATGCCCAAAGCATTGGTTTGGAACTTGACAGCACCGCAACGGATTGTTGGGATAATCCTATCACTGCAAATGCAAAACGCACAGGCATTAAGGACGATATTCAAAGCAGGCTGAACAGGTATAAAAATGTGGAGGGATTTACCGCAGTATGCGTATGGGCAGAAAAGGTATCCGATACGGAATATGAAATCTATATCGGTTACTGCTAAAAAACAAAATAAAATACAGTATCGGACGCACTGAGATAATCGGTGCGTTCTTTCATTTTAAGGAGGAAACTTAGATGGTAAAGACGAAAATCAAGAGAGCCGTATCGTTTGTTATGGCGACGGTTCTCAGTCTCAGTGCATTTATGAGTATTGGGACAAGCACAGCGTTTGCCGCAAGCGGAGAAAAAACCAATGTGTATATGGTTGATTTCCCTCGTGACGGCGACGCAAATTATGACGGTGTGTGGGGACACAGTAACCTTACTTTGAAGAACGGTTGGCATACCGGCAGTTCCACCCACACCAATTTAAAGGCAATTGGTTCATATTCCGGTAATATTGCCTATTGTATCGAGCCGGGTGTTTCGCTCAGCTCCGGTCAGAGTATGAACAAATACGATGAAAATTATTTTAACAATATCACAGCAAACGGAGTTATCTCCGGTGATGAAATCAGACTCTTTATCGGTCGTATCTTGCAGTATGGCTATCGAGGAACGATTTCAACAAGCTGGAGGTCGCAGAACGAAAGTGCGGCAAACAGTATTGCTCACGCTTATGCAACACAGCTTCTTATCTGGGAAACTGTCGTAGGCGAGCGTGACGCAAACTTTAATCACAAAGCAGCCAGTGGTTGCAGTAATGTGAAAGATGTTATTAATGCCAAACATCCGCTTCGCAGTAAGATTATGAGTTACTACAACAGTATGGTCAGCAGTGTGCAGAAACATACGGTTGTGCCGAGCTTCTGCACTAAATCAAGCGGCTCAGCGAAAGTAAATGAGCTTGAATGGAACGGAAGTAAATATGTTGCAATCCTTACGGACTCCAACGGTGTACTCTCTAATTATGATTTCAAGGCGAGTATCAGTGGTGTAACATTCTCCACAAGCGGAAATAAACTTACGGTGTCAATGGATAAAGCACCGAGTAAGGAATTTACCATTACCGCAAGTAAGAAAAACGGTGTCCGCAGAGGTGTTGTCGTATGGTCTGAGGGTAAGCACAGTCAAAATTCAAGCGTGCAGGATGTTGTTACTTACGCACAGGAAGTCAGCGACCCTGTAAGCGGATATGTGAAGATGAAAGTCAGCTACGGTTCTTGTCAGATTGTGAAAACATCTGAGGATGGAAAGGTTGACGGTATCAATTTCACTATTTCAGGCAACGGAGTAAATCAGACAGTTACCACAGCTAACGGCGGTAAGTTCCAGATTGATAACCTTATGCCGGGCGTATATACCGTTACAGAGCAATCTATCGACAAATATGTACCGCAAGAGGTTCACAGGGTAACCGTTGTTGCCGGTCAGGTGGCAACCGTAAACTTCAATAATGTTCTCAAAAGAGGTAATCTTCAGGTTATTAAATCTTCAGAAGATAATCTTGTGGATGGTGTGAAATTCCACCTTTACGGTACTTCCCTTGCCGGCATTGCAGTTGATGAATATGCAGTTACCGATAAAAACGGTGTTGCAACATTCAAAGATGTTCTTATCAGTGGAAGTACACCATATACGCTCGAAGAAGTGGACACAGCAATCCGCTATGTCGTTCCCGAAAAACAGACTGCACCGATTCAGTGGAAAGAGGTTACAAACCGTGATTTCACAAATATCTTGAAGAAGTTCAGCGTAACCGTAACAAAGAGCGACCGAGAAGAAGGCACTGCTCAGGGCGACGCTAAACTTTCCGGTGCTGTTTACGGAATTTATAAAGGCGACACACTTGTGGATAAGTATGTAACTGACAGCGAGGGACAGTTCACAACTAAGGAATATATCTGCGACAGTGACTGGACAATCAGAGAAATTACACCGAGCGAGGGTTATCTCCTTGATAAGACAATCCACAAGGTAGGTGCAGAGCCAAAACTCTTTACAATTGAACACAATCTTGTGGCAAATGACGTGACAGAACAGGTTATGAAAGGCAATATCGCTATCATCAAACATACCGATGATGGGGAAACTAAGATTGAGACACCGGAAAACGGTGCTGAATTTGAAATCTACTTGAAATCTTCAGGCTCATTTGAAAAAGCTGACAAAGATGAAAGAGATACCATTGTTTGTGATGAAAACGGATTTGCTCAGACAAAGGATATGCCATACGGTGTATATACCGTTCATCAGACCAAAGGCTGGGAAGGTCGTGAGTTGATGAAAGACTTTGATGTTTTCATTTCTCAGGACGGACAGACCTACCGTTATCTCATCAACAATGCCAACTTTGAGTCATATATTAAGGTCGTAAAGGTTGATGCAGAAACAGGCAAGACAATCCCGTATGCAGGTGCAGGTTTCCAAATCTATGACCCTGCCGGTAACAAAGTAAGTATGACATTTACTTATCCTACACCGACAACCATCGACACATTCTATACCGACGCAGACGGTCAGCTTGTTACACCTGAGAAACTGGACTATGGCAAGGGATATTCACTTGTTGAGGTTCAGGCTCCGTGTGGGTATGTACTCGACAGTACTCCTGTTTCCTTTGATGTAACAGAAGAAAATTCCACACAGGAAGGCGGTATCACATTGATTAAGGTGGACAAGCCGAATATGGCACAGAAAGGTACGATTTCCGTTGAGAAAACCGGCGAAGTGTTCTTTGGTGTCAATGTATCCGGCGAGGAAGATAAAGATGTGATTTATCAGCCGGTGTATAAGGTCAAAGGACTTGCAGGGGCGGTTTATGAAATCACAGCCGATGAAGATGTTATTACACCGGACGGTACACTTCGTTATCACAAGGGCGATGTGGTAGATACCGTAACAACCGATGAGGATGGCACTGCTAAGAGCAAGGAACTCTATCTCGGTAAATACACCGTTGTTGAAACCAAAGCACCGACAGGTATGGTCATCAACAAAGAAAAGCATTCGGTAGAACTCACTTATGCTGGACAGGATGTAGCGGTAACAGAAACCGCAACCAGCTTCGTAAACGAGCGACAGAAAGTGAAGATTTCTCTTGAGAAAATCTTAGAGCAGGATGAAACCTTTGGTATCGGCAAGAATGATGAAATCAAAAATATCAGCTTCGGTCTTTACGCAAAAGAAGATATTGTATCTTCAAGCGGAACAGCTATCCCGGCTGACGGTTTGATTGAGATTATCACGCTTGATGAAAACGGAGCAGCGACTGCAAATACAGACCTTCCATTTGGCAGCTACTATGTCAAGGAAATTGCCACAGATGAGCATTATATCCTCTCCGACACACAGTATCCGTTCACATTCGAGTATGCCGGTCAGGATACCGAAACGGTTGAAATCAATGTAAATGACGGTAAGCCGATTGAGAATAAACTCATTTACGGTTCTGTATCCGGTAAGAAAATTGACGAGAACGGAGAAGCACTGGGCGGTGCTTTAATCGGCATTTTCAAAGCAGATGAAACCGAGTTTACAAAAGAACACGCTATTATGACTGCCACATCTGAAAAGGACGGCAGTTTTTCTTTTGCCAAAGTTCCTTATGGAAAATGGATTGTAAGAGAGATTGAAGCTCCTGAAGGCTTTGTACTTGATGATACTTCTTACGAAGTAAACATCGGGGAGAATGAGCAGGTCATTGAAGTGGAAATTACCGACGAGTATATTCACGGTAATATTGAACTTACCAAAGTGGACGCTGATTATCCGGATAACAAACTGACAGGTGCAACTTTTGAAGTGTATAAGGATGTTAATGGCGACGGTAAACTGGACGATGGCGATGAACTTATCGGAAATCTTGAAGAAACCGCAACCGGTATCTATGAGATGAAAGAACTTCTCTACGGTAAATATCTTGTACGAGAAACCAAAGCACCGGAGGGCTTTGTGCTTGATAAGGGCGTTTACTCCGTATTCATTGAAAAAGATGAAACCACCTACAAGGTAGAAAACAAAGCGGGAGTCGGCTTTATCAACGAAGCGATGAAAGGCAACCTGAAAATCAAAAAGACATCTTCCGACGGTAAGGTGGAAGGATTTACTTTCAGAGTGACCGGTGTAAACGGTTATGACAGCACCTTTACAACCGATAAGAATGGCGAAATCTCCGTAGATGGACTTCGTATCGGCGAATACACAGTGTCTGAGGTCAGCGACAATGTATCTGCCGGATATATTTTACCTGCCGATAAGAAAGTGACCGTAAAGGTCGGCGAAACGGTAGAAATCGAGATGCATAACGAACTTCGTGACACACCGAAAACCGGCGATGACAGAAAGACCGGTCTTTGGGTAGCACTTGCAGGTGCTTCTGCACTCGGTATCGTTGCAACGGTTGTTGCTTCCAAGAGAAAGAAGAAAAAGGAGGGCAATGAATAATGGACGCAAAGACAATCGTAGCAGTTGTTTTGGTCGCCTTTATTATCGGCGGCTTTATCTTCTTACAGATTAAAAACAGAAAGAAATAAGAAACAAAATGGTGGGCGGAGCGTAAAAAACTCCGTCTATTTACTTTATGGAGGTGCTTTATGAATAAGCAGAGAACGGTTGACAGCAAGGTGCTTTCAATCCTCAGAGAATGCCCTGAAACAAGGTATGACGATATGCAGCTTATCCTCTGCTATTACAACCGATACAGTTATTTGAAAGTCGGCGACTTATCTCTTGAGGATATAGTCAACAACTACAAGGGCTACGGTTTACCGTGCTTTGAAACTATCCGCAGGTCGAGACAGAGGGTGCAATCTTTGTTCCCGGAACTTTCCAGACAGTGTAGTGGCTGCGACAGCAGTATTCGTGTAGTCATAGAAATTGAATAAGGAGGACGGAAAGATGAGCAAACCGACATTTCAACAGAAAACAAAGTTAATGGCGAAATTGTTTGATTCCGGATGTAATACGGAAAAGAAACTACAACAGCTTGATATGGAGAGTATTTTGAAGATTCCGGGTATCACGATACCGGATATGGCACTCATCATCGAACTTCAGAAAGAAACCAAAGCCAACAAGCTGTTCTCATATTTGGGAGGTGGAACGGATGAACAGTCAGGAACATAAGGAAAACAGTATCCGCTTTATTGACAGTAGATATAACGAGAAATTTCGTGTAAATGACGGAGATAAAATCCTGATTCACACAAGAAACGGAACAACACTGGAGCGTGAGTGTAAGTATATCGACGATTATCACACACAAATCGGTTCGGATGTTTTTCATATCTGTGAATTTGCAGAGCTGTGTGAAAGAAACGGTCATACCGTTGAACCAGCCGGAAAGGAAAAGGCGAAACCGGCAAAGAGTAAAGAAAAAGAACGATAAGGAGGTGCAAAAGCAGTGTCAAGAAAATATGAACTCATATCCGAACTCTATGGCAGAACCTGCAAGACGGTTGTTTCCAATCCGCAGAACTGGCAGAATTTCTTGCAGTCTGCGTGCAGGAACTACAAGCTGCGATATGATGAGCAGTTGCTGATATATGCACAGCGACCGGACGCAACAGCAGTTCTTGAGATTGAGCGTTGGAACAGGAGTTTTGGACGATGGGTAAATAAAGGAGCAAGAGGTATTGCGGTTTTTGCCGATGAAAACAGAGCAAGGCAGAGACTTACCCATTACTTCGATATTTCCGATACCCACGAGAGCAGATATTCCCGTCCTGTTCCACTTTGGGATATGAGGGACGAATACACAGACGATGTTATTGAAACGCTTGAAAGCACATTCGGAGAACTGGATAACAAAGTCACTTTGGGCGATGCAGTTATGAGTGCCGCACAAAATGCCGCCGAAGATAATTTGCCGGATTATCTTAATGACCTCATATATGCTTCCGAGGACAGTTTTTTAGAAGGACTTGACGAAACGATGATTGCAAGTCTGTATAAAAAGGTTGTCACAAACAGCGTGGCATATATGATGATGACAAGGCTTGGGATTGATACCGGCGAATACTTTGAAGCCGATGATTTTCGAGATGTTACCAATTTCAATACGCAGGATACGATGAATGCTCTGGGATTTGCCACAAGCGACATTGCAGAAATGGGACTTACGGAAATCTCAAAGACAGTGATGGCACTGAATCGTCAAAATCGCATAATTGAAGCAAATAGGCAATCGGAATACAATAAAGACATCAAAGACGAAAGGAGCAGCGATTATGAACGAGATAACATACACGATGGTCGGGGATTACAATCTTCCGAACCTGACTCTGCCCGAACAGCCGGAGGTAATTCAGGGCAAGTGGTTGCAGATGAGGAGAACTTATCTGAAGGAACACCACAAGGTTCAGTATTACAATCTCCTGACGAAAGGGATACTGAGCAGTCATCTGTCGGAGGTTCAGCAGAGGGCGACCGAACTGGAGGAAACGCTTATCAGACAGATGGCACAACAAGAGGGACTGACGGAGCAGATGAAAGCGGACGATATGATGAATTGGATTCGCTTGATGAACAACATCAGAAACTCGGCACAGGAAATCGTGAAGGAACAGGTAATATTCATTTAGAATATTATGACAGAAGTAACGAGGATAAGAGCCTACCGTTTTTCGGCAGAGATGATACTATAAGAGAAATACTCGGCACTACACCGCATTTGTCGGCTTCTCTCGAAGATATTAAAGACTTCTATGAGAGAAATACCGATAGCGATACCCGTACCGAATATATCAAGAGTATCTTCAATAATGATTATACCGAACTCACATTAGAGGACGGGAGAACCGTAGGTTACAAGACATTTCAAAATGTTTTGCACCTTTGGGAAGGTCATTATGACAGCAGAACTGCACAGAGTTTCTATAACTGGAGCGTTATTGCACAGCATTTTGAAGCAATGCGACTTTTGGGAGAATTAAATGACAGAATGAAACCGCTACCGTCGGCAGATGGACAGATGAGTTTCATATTAGACGGTCAGGCAGAGGACAAAACCTCTGCCTTTACTTTTTCTCAGGAGATTATTGACGCAGTTCTGACTCGTGGAAGCGGCATTTATGAAGGTAAAATGCGTATCTATGAGCAGTTTCAAAAGAGTTTATCTTCAAAAGAAAATGCAGACTTTCTCAAAAACGAATACGGTTGGGGAGGTTCTTACCCTGTCATTATCGGTGCAGGTATTGATGAAAACCACGACGGGAAAGGCATAACTCTTTCAAGAGGATTTGGAAACGATGCACCGAAACTCACTCTTAAATGGACACAGGTGGAAAAACGTATCGGAGAGCTTATCCGTGCAGACAGATACTTAAATCCAAAGGAAAAGGAGCAGTATCCGCAGTGGCTTGAGAAGCAGGAAGCACGACGGGCAGAAATCGAGGAGCAGAAAAGAAACCGAGAAATTCTTTCTACTGCACCACCGGAAGAAGCAGAGCAGACAAATGATGATGACATTATCGGTAAGGAAGTTGTGATTGACGACCGCCGATTTGTGATTGAAAGCGTCGGTAAAATAAGCGGCGATGTTTCTATGCGAGATGTCACTTTTGAGGACAGCGTAGGTTTCCCGATTAACCGTGTAGAGAAGATTGATTATGTCCGCAGTCTGCTTGCAGAGCAAACACAGGAACAGCAATTACCTGATACCCGATATGAATATCATCTTGGAGACACGGTATATATCGGGGCTTCGGAGTATGAAATCTTATCTTTTGATGATGAGAGAGTAATGCTTTACGATACAGAAATGCCACTGTTCAACAAGGAGTTTTCAAGGGGAGAATTTGACCGCAAAGTGCAGGAAAATCCGATGAATGACCACTTGAGGGTAACGGTATTACCTGCCGCAGAAAAAGCCGATACAGACGAAAATATCACGCATAGAGATACCGAAACTGAACAGAAAACAGATTATGAGGATGCGTTTTTCATTAACAGAGAACAGGAAAGCGTTACTTGGATGTACTTTAATCCGGACAGTAGTGCCGGAGGTCAGTATGTTACAAATACGCTTTCTTTTGATGAAATCAGAAATGCTGCACAGAACTATAAATCGGCAGATGAGTTCTTTGATTACCTTGGCAGTGTCGCAAATCAAACCCTTGCCGATATAGGTACAGAATGGTTTGAAGAAGCAGATAAAGCTTTCAGGCAGACACCGGATTTTACAGAATGTACGACAGAAACAATGGAATCACTCATTGAAAATACCGAAAGAAGTGATATGGTAGCAACCAATATTGGTAAAGTACCTATTGAGGACTACCGAGAAATCATTGCAAATCAGAATGGCTTTGACAGCTACGATGAGATGTATAACGAGGGAATTCGTATCGGCAACGGGTATGATAAAGAGCCTGAACCGATAAAACCGCAGTGGGAGAATAAAACGAGCAAGGTCAAGAGTTTTGATTTGCACCCGGATATTCCGATGGCAGAGAGGAATACTTTTGATTTGCGTTCCAATCCGGTAGAGCCGGCAGGCAAGAAAGAACGCTTTCGCAGGAATATGGAAGCCATAAAGGTTCTGAAGGAATGTGAGTTTGAAAACAGATTTGCCACACCCGAAGAACAGCTTATTTTGTCGAAATATGTCGGCTGGGGAGGTTTGCCAGAAGCCTTTGATGAGAACAATTCGGCATGGGCAGATGAATTTGTTGAGTTATATACCACACTCTCTCCCGAAGAATACACAGCCGCAAGAGAAAGTACCCTGACTGCCTTTTACACTCCTCCCGAAGTTAGCGACGCTATCTACAAGGCTATGGAACAGATGGGATTTAAGGAGGGCAACCTGTTAGAACCGTCCTGCGGTATTGGTAACTTTATCGGTATGTTGCCGGAGTCAATGAAAAATACAAAGATTTACGGTGTGGAACTTGATACTGTTTCGGCAGGAATTGCACAGCAACTTTATCAAAAATCTTCCATAGCGGCACAGGGATTTGAAGAAGTGAATGTACCGGACAGCTTCTTTGACGGAGTTGTGGGGAATGTTCCGTTTGGAGATTTCAAAGTGCTTGATAAGAGATACGATAAGTATAACTTCCTTATTCACGATTATTTCTTTGCCAAGTCTTTGGATAAATTAAGACCCGGTGGTGTGATGGCACTTGTTACAAGTAAAGGTACGATGGATAAAACCAATTCGTCGGTCAGAAAATATATCGCACAAAGAGCCGACCTGTTGGGAGCAATCAGACTTCCAAATGATATCTTTAAGGGCAATGCCGGTACGGAAGTTGTATCGGATATTTTGTTTTTGCAAAAGCGTGACAGGCTCATAGATATTGAACCCGATTGGGTACAGCTTGGCACAACTGATGACGGTATCACGATGAACTCGTACTTTGTGGAACATCCCGAAATGATACTGGGCGAAATGAAAACAGTAAGCGGTCGCTTCGGAGAAGAAGTAACCTGCGTACCTTTTGAAAACGCAGATTTATCCGAATTGTTATCGGAAGCGGTAGCAAATATCCACGGAGAAATCAACGATTATGAAGTGGAAGATGAACTCGAGGAAGAAGACAATTCTATTCCGGCAGACCCTATGGTAAGGAATTTTTCTTACACAGTGGTGGACGACAAAATCTATTTCCGTGAGAATTCTCGTATGACTCCGGTGGAGGTGTCGGCAACCGCCGAGAACAGAATCAAGGGTATGATTGCGGTTCGTGACAGCGTTCGCAACTTGATTGAACTTCAAACCGAGGACTATCCGGACGAAGAAATCAAAGCCGAGCAGTCAAAACTCAACAGTCTTTATGACAGTTATACTAAGAAATACGGACTGATTAACAGCAGAGCAAATATCTCTGCTTTCAGTGATGACAGTTCCTTTGCCTTGCTTTCTGCACTTGAAGTTATCAACGAAAACGGAGAACTGGAACGCAAGGCAGATATGTTCTTCAAGCGTACAATTAAGCCGCATAAGCCGGTAGAAAAGGTAGATACTGCCAGCGAAGCACTTGCCGTTTCTATGGGAGAAAAAGCCGGGATTGATATGGAATATATGTCAAAGCTCACAGGTAAAAATGAAGAAACACTCTATCAGGATTTGAAAGGTGTTATCTTCTTAAATCCGCTTTACGGGTACGGGAATGTAACCGAGGCAAAGTATTTGATGGCAGATGAATATCTCTCCGGTAATGTCAGGGAGAAACTTATCACAGCAAAAAAATCTGCCGAGGTGTATCCTGAAGATTACAAAATCAATGTGGAAGCACTGGAAAAGGTTCAGCCGATAGACCTGACTGCAAGTGAGATTTCCGTAAGGCTCGGTGCTACTTGGCTGCCGCAGGAGGTAATCCAGCAGTTTATGTTTGAGTTCCTTGATACACCGAGATATGCACAGTGGAATATAAAAGTTCACTTCTCTCCCTATACGGGCGAGTGGAATATCGAGGGTAAATCCTATGACCGTTCCAATGTCAAAGCGTATAGCACATATGGCACAGGTCGTATCAATGCCTACAAAATAATTGAGGAAACGCTGAACCTGAAAGATGTTCGTATCTTTGATTATATCGAAGATGATGAGGGCAGGAAAAAGGCAGTTCTCAACAAAAAGGAAACGGCAATCGCACAGGCAAAGCAGGAACTTATCAAACAAGGTTTTCAGGATTGGATATGGGCAGACCCTGAACGTAGAGAGAAACTCACGAAGATGTATAACGAAAAATTCAACAGTATCAGACCTCGTGAGTATGACGGAAGCCACATCACATTTAGTGGAATGAACCCGGAAATCACATTAAGGGAACACCAGAGAAATGCGGTGGCTCACATTCTCTACGGTGGAAATACCTTGCTTGCACACGCAGTTGGTGCAGGCAAGACCTTCGAGATGGTAGCGGCATCGCAGGAGTCGAAAAGACTCGGACTATGTAATAAATCGCTGTTTGTTGTACCGAATCATCTGACGGAACAGTGGGCGGCAGAATACTTGCAGCTTTATCCGTCAGCAAATATACTGGTTGCAACGAAGAAAGATTTTGAAACAAAGAACCGTAAAAAGTTCTGCGGAAGAATTGCAACCGGAGATTATGACGCAGTTATTATCGGACATTCTCAATTTGAAAAAATCCCGATGTCGATTGAAAGGCAGAGGGCAATTCTTGAACAGCAGTTGAATGAATTGACGGAAGGAATTGCAGAACTAAAGCGTAACCGAGGAGAAAACTTCTCTGTCAAACAGCTTGAAAAATCAAGAAAATCCGTCAAGCAAAAGCTCCAAAAACTCAACGACCAAAGCAGAAAGGATGATGTTGTAACCTTTGAAGAATTAGGTGTGGATAGGCTTTTTATTGACGAAAGCCATTACTACAAGAACCTTTATCTTTACACAAAAATGCGTAATGTGGGTGGTATTGCTCAGACAGAAGCACAGAAATCTTCCGACCTGTTTATGAAGTGCCGATACCTTGATGAGATTACCGGCGGACGAGGAACAGTATTTGCGACAGGTACGCCTATTTCAAACAGTATGGTGGAACTTTATACCATACAGCGATATTTGCAGTACAACACCCTTGTAAAAAACGGATTACAGCACTTCGACGCTTGGGCTTCTACCTTTGGAGAAACGGTAACAGCCATAGAACTTACGCCAGAGGGAACGGGATATAGAGCGAAAACACGTTTTGCTAAATTCTATAATCTGCCCGAACTTATGGCGATGTTCAAAGAGGTTGCAGACATTAAAACAGCCGATATGCTTAACCTCCCTGTGCCGGAAGCAGAGTATCATAATGTGTCGGTTGAACCGTCTGAAATGCAGAAGGAAATGGTTGCCTCCCTTGCAGAACGAGCTGAGAAAGTTCGTGGTGGAGGTGTAGATTCAAGCGTAGATAATATGCTCAAGATAACAAACGACGGTAGAAAACTTGCACTTGACCAGCGTATGCTAAATGCTATGCTGCCTGATTTTGAAAACAGTAAAATCAATGCCTGCGTTGATAATGTGTACCGCATATGGGAAGAAAACAAAGACAAAAAGTCAGCACAATTAGTGTTCTGCGACTTATCGACACCAAAGAATGACGGAACATTTTCTGTCTACAATGACATCAGAAAGAAGCTCATAGAGCGAGGTGTTCCCGAAAGCGAAGTCCGATTTATCCACGAAGCAGAAACCGATGTGAAAAAGAAAGAACTGTTTCAGAAAGTTCGTAAAGGAGAGGTCAGAGTGCTGATGGGTTCCACACAAAAGATGGGTGCCGGCACGAATGTTCAGGACAGGCTTATTGCACTTCACGATGTTGATTGTCCTTGGCGACCGGCAGACTTGGAGCAACGCAGTGGTAGAATTATCCGTCAGGGCAACTCAAATCCAAAGGTGGAAATCTATCGTTATGTTACAAAGCAGACCTTTGACGCATATCTTTATCAGCTTGTTGAGGGTAAGCAGAAATTCGCTTCACAGATTATGACGAGCAAATCTCCGGTCAGAAGTGCGGAAGATATTGATGAAACCGCACTGTCTTATGCCGAGATTAAAATGCTTGCCACCGGCAATCCATATATCAAGGAAAAGATGGATTTGGACATTCAGGTACAGAAATTGAAACTGCTAAAATCCAATTTCTTATCTGAAAAGTACAGCCTTGAGGACAAGATAATTAAATATTACCCGCAGCGTATCACTTCTCTTGAGAATCGCATTAACGGTTTGATAGCAGATGTAGAAACTGCAAAACAACACCCGAAACCAACAGATGACCGCTTTGTCGGTATGGAGGTTAAGGGCGTTTTTTATTCTGAAAAAGCAGAAGCAGGTAAAGCAATTATCGAAGCCTGCAAGGAAATGACAAGTCCTGCACCTATTCCTCTCGGCAAGTACAGAGGATTTGAAACGGAGCTGTCTTTTGACACAACAGAGCGTTCTTACTGCGTGACAGTCAAGGGAGAAACCGGCAAACAGGTGTCGCTTGGCGATGATGTTTTCGGTAATATCACTCGTATTGATAATACGGTTGAGCGTTTTGCAGACGACCTTGAAAAAGCAAAGGACAGTCTTGCTGATACGAAAAATCAGTTTGAAACCGCACAGAAAGAAGTGCAAAAACCGTTTGTGCAGGAAGAAGAATTGAAGTCAAAACTTGCCCGTTTGGACGAGCTGAATATCCTACTCAATATGGATAAAAAAGAAAATGAAATTGTGGGCGGCGAGCCTGATGAGGGCGAATCCACCGAGAAGCGAAAGGAGAAGTCGTATGAAAGATAAGAAAGAAATGTGAGGTGGTCAGTATGCCATATATAGCACCGGAAGTCATAACCGAAGCAAAGAGAATGGATTTGCTGACCTATCTTCGCACCTATGAACCGGGCGAACTTGTCCGTTATAGTGGTAACACTTACTGTACCAGAGAACACGACAGTTTGAAGATTTCAAACGGGAAATGGATGTGGTGGTCGAGAGGTATCGGTGGCAAATCTGCCCTTGACTATCTTATCAAAGTCAAAGGACTTGATTTTGTAGAAGCGGTTGAAACCATTATGGGACAGTGTGCTGTTTCTGCTCCGGTCTATGAAAAAGAAAGCCGGAGTTATGATAATCAGCAGCTTCTTTTACCGCAGAAAAGTCCAAGTAACGATGTGGTTACGCAGTATCTTTTCAGTCGAGGGATTGATTATGAAATCATAAACTACTGTCTTGATAAGGAACTTATCATTGAGTCACTACCCTATCACAATGTTGTTTTTATCGGTTATGACGAGAAAAAAGAAGCAAAGTATGCCGCATTTCGGGCAACAAACAGCAGTCGTATTATGGGCGACTGCACCGGAAGCAAGAAGCAATATTCTTTTAGGCTGACAAATGAAGAAAGCATAGAGGTACACCTGTTTGAATGTGCTATTGACCTGTTATCCTATGCCACATTAGCAAAAATGGAGGGCAGGGATTGGTACAAATTAAACCTTGTTTCTCTCTCCGGCGTGTATTCGCCTAACAGAGAAACGGAAAAGTCCAAAGTGCCGGTTACACTTAAAAATCTGCTTGAAAAGAATAAGAACATTAACCGTATCGTGCTTCATTTTGACAATGATATTGCCGGAAGAAAGGCGGCAAATGCATTGAAAATTAAATTAAAAGACAGATACGAAGTCGTTGACGATCCGCCCAGGTGCGGGAAAGATGTCAACGACTTTTTGTGTATCAAATTAGGAATTTCCAAGAAGAATGAAAGGAGTTTTGAGAGATGAGCGAAAAAATAAATGTACTTCTCATTGAGCCGGGTAAGTATCCGAAGCAGATTGAGATTGAGGATACGCTGGAAGCAATGCAGGAAACTGTAGGCGGATATATTGAAGAATATATGCCTTTTGATGATGAAGTTGCAATCGTTTGTAACGAAGAAGGAAAGATGAACGGTGCGGAATTAAACCGTGCAATCTACTCCAATGATAAGGAAATCCTCGACATTATTGCAGGCAAATTCTTTATCGCATACGCACCGATTGAGTCGGAAAGTTTTCTCAGTATGCCAAAGGATTTGATGAAAAAGTATGAGGATAAGTTCCGGTATCCGGAGCGTTTTTATCAGACAGACAAGGGCATTGAAGCGAAAGCATATAAGCCAATTTCAAAAGATATGGAGCGATAAAAAGACAGACGATGGGGCAACCCGGAGAGTCTGCATATTCTTAGCGAGCAGACCATTTGGATAAACACAGTTTCCCAAACGGTAGGAACTCGTTAGGGGTTGCCCCTAATACCCCAAGAGAAAGGAAGATGAACATTGAAAGAGATAGCATTGGTCGCCGTCGGTGTAATTGTCGGTGGTTTTTTCGGAGTTACTTTTATGTGTCTGTTCCAGATAAACAAGGACAGACACTATATCATCACAAGAAAGGATGGCGCAGAAAATGAGGAAAAGAAATATTCAGAAGATTGTTAGGTTCAGTCGAGATGAAGCACAGGACTTGCAGAAGAAAGCAAAAAAGGCTTGCCTTAGCGAAGCCGGACTTATCCGTTTGCTTCTTCGAGGTTACGAGCCGAGGGAAAAGCCGGACGAAAGATTTTATGATGTGATGCGTGAACTTTCCTCTATCGGCAACAACATCAATCAGCTTGCAGTTAAAGCAAACGCTCTTGGTTTTGTCGATGCTCCACAACTTAAAAAGGAAGCGGAGCGTTGGCATAAGTTTCAGGCAGATATTGAGCGTACTTATTTAAGACCCGATAAGAGTGAAATGAAATGGCAGTAAGCAAGTTGTGGGCAGTCAATTCAAGGCTCGGTCAGGTCATTGATTATGCCGCCAATCCTGAAAAGACGGCGGCAGATATTTATACCGAGGAACAGTATCAGGCACTCGCTGATGTTCTCTCCTATGCAAAGGATGAAGAAAAAACTGAACGGGAATATTTCGTCGAGGGTATTAACTGCAATCCGACCACTGCCCGTGACCAGTTTGTATCAGTCAAGCAGGCATATGGTAAAGAGGAAGGCATTCAAGCCTACCACGGATATTTGAGTTTTAAGGAACAAAATATTTCTCCGCAGCTTGCACAGAAAATCGGAATGGAATTTGCAAATGAAGTGTGGGGCGACAGATTTCAAGTCGTTGTGACAACGCACCTGAACACCAAACACCTGCATTGCCACTATGTAATCAATTCTGTTTCGTTCAAAGACGGTAAGCGGTTATGGGGAGATGAGAAAGCGTGGTTTAAGTTCAGAAAAGTAGCCGACCGGATTTGTGAGAAGTATGGATTATATTACAATCCGAATCCAAATCGCAGTAAGCAATCTTCCTACTACTATAAGCAGGAGCAAGCCGGAATGCCGACCAGATATTCTATGGTGCGTGAAGCCATAGACGAAGCGATTGCCCACAGCACAAATATCAAAAGTCTTGACTATGCACTTACGCAGATGGGATATGAGCATTGCCTGAGCGAGAGCCGGAAGTATTGGACAATTGTACCGAAAGGGTACACGAAACCGATACGACTGAAAAACCTCGGCGAAGATTATACCGAAGAAGCCATCAGGCGTAGGCTCATAGAAAATCAGAGAGTACGCATTGCTCCGTTTGCAAAGCAGACGGTGGTTATCCGGCAGTACCGGTTGCCCACAAGAGAAAATAAAATCAAAAAAGTGGGCGGACTGTATGGTTTGTATCTGCATTACTGTTACAGGCTCGGTTATTTGCCGAAATACAAAAAGCAGAATACAGCAAGGCTTCACTATCTTCTCAAAGAAGATTTATTGAAGCTGGATAAAATCACAGCAGAGACAAGGCTGCTCGGACGGGAGAATATTTCTACGGACGAGCAGCTTTTCTCATATAAAGAGTCGCTGAAAGGTCAGATTAAAACTTTGACTGACGACAGAACGCACCTGCGAAAAATTGCAAGAACGAAGATGAGTGACGATGAGCTGTCTAAGGTCAAAGAACAGATTTCGACGGTAAGCGACAAAATTCGGGAACTGAATAAAGAGGTTCGACTCTGTGATGACATTGCCGAGAGGTCAAAGGTTATGGAACAGAACCTTGAAACAATCAGAGCCGAAGAAGAAAAACAACAGAGAAAGGAGCAAAAGCGAAATGACAAATTCAGGTGACGCAGCCGAACAGGTCGTTAGGTTATCCCTTGAAGGCTTTGAAGTTGCTGCAAGACTTACCGGTTCAGCCGCAAAGAATATCGCAATTCTTCTTGCTTCCGTATTGAAGCAGGAAGCAACGCAGGCGAATAAGACAAGGGGCAAAGCCCGTCTTACCAATATGATTAAGTCGGGCAAGGAATTGAAAGTATTTTCCATTCCCAATAAGGATTTGAAGAAGTTTACCGAACAGGCAAAACGCTACGGTGTTCTCTATTGTGTTCTCCGAGATAAGAACACAAGGGGAGATAATGTTCCGATTGATATTATCGCACGTGCGGAGGACGCTTCTAAAATTCAGAGAATCGTTGAGAGGTTTGAACTCGGTAAGGTGGATAAGGCGGCAATCGTAACAGAATCGCAGAAAGCGGTTGAAAAACGAGAAGCCGTGGAAAAAGATAAACCGACAAAATCCAAGAATGAAATCATCACGGAGGAAGCTGTACGAAAACCACTTCAGAAAGAGGAAAACGCACAGTCAAACCCCACAACCGCCAAAACGGACAAAAACCCTCCGTCAAGGCAAAACTCAGAGCCGGAAGATATGCAAACTGATAAGGGTATTGCTGTTGACAGACAGAAGAAGCCATCGGTCAAAGAAAAACTTGACCGCTATAAGGCTCAGGCAAAACAGCAAAAAGAAGCAGAACGCAAAGAGCCGGAAACAGATAAGGCAAAGCATCCTTCTGCACCGAAGCAGACGGTACACCAACAGCCGAAAACAAAATCAAAGAAACCGAAAGAGAGGTAATTACAATGACAGAAAATTTTACTCCTGCAAAAGCAGGCACTCAGCGACCGAGACTTTCCAAAGAGGAATATGCTGAGAAGAAACGAGCCGAGAAAGACGGTGTGTATCAGCTTGCGGATGAAGCGGCGAAAGAGATTATATCTTCGCCGGAGAAATTCAAAGCGTTCCTTGATACGCAGAGCCGACTTGACAGATATTCGGCAGTAAACGCACTTTTGATTTACAAGCAGTATCCGCAGGCGGTACAGCTTAAAGATTTTGATGACTGGAGCAAAGAGAACATTAAAATCACAAAAGGTGCTAAGAGTATTTCCATTCTTGAACCGGTGGAATATGCAAAGCGTAACGGTACAACAGGCATTTCCTACAATGTGAAGAAAGTGTTTGATGTGGCACAGACCAATGGAAAACGACCGCCTGCACCGACAGCTAATCGTGACCCGAAAGCACTGATTACCACAATGCTTGATTCCTCGCCTGTGAATGTGGAAGCGACAAACGACCTCCCTTATCCGAATATGGCAGCGTTTTATAACAATGAGGAGCAAACCTTGTATGTAAAACGTGATGTGGGAGACAGCGTAGCGGTTGCTCAGTGTGTGGCACAGGAACTGGGACACGCACAGCTTTCCATCAACAGCGACAGTTACAGTCGTTCCGATATGGGATTTCAGGCGCTATGTATCGGATATATGCTTTGCAAAAAGTACGGTATTGATACACAGAATTTTGCCATTAACCGTATTCCGGATAAGCTCGCTAACAAAGAGCCAAAGGAAATTCGTTTTGAACTTTCCAAGACGAGAAATGCGATGACAGATATTCATTCCCGTGTATCAGACGAACTGTACAAGAAAAAGCAGGCACGTACAAAAGATTATGAAAGATAAGAGGTACAGATATGGCGAAAGAAGAACTTTACCATATAGCGTTGGATGATTATGAACACGGTATCGTTATCCGTTCTCTTAATGATGAGAAAACAGATTTAATGAACGAGGGGAAATCAACCGATGCTGTGGACGACCTGATTATCAAGGTCGGGACTGCCCCAAAGAAAAAATTCAAGGTTATCGAAAAGGAACGCTCCGGCGATGCGAGATAACGAAAGACAGTCTGCGATTATTCTTTCTGTCATCGGTATTGTTCCGGTTGTGTGGCTGGCACTTCTCATAGCTCCGTCAGTTAAAGGCGGATTGCCGGAGATATTGCCGAGCCTGATGAATGTATTTAACAATCCGTTTCATATAGAAGTTTGTGAGGACAGCGTAAAAACTGTCCTCATCTTGCTTTTGTGCTATGGAATGGGTATCGGGATATATTTCTCCACACAGAGAAACTACCGCAGGCGGGAGGAACACGGTTCTGCAAAATGGGGCAATGCAAGAGCCGTGGATAAGAAGTACAGACAGTCTCCGTATTCCGATAACAAGCTGATGACGCAGAATGTCCGTATCGGATTGAATGCGAAAAAGCACAGACGAAATTTGAATACACTGGTATGCGGCGGTTCCGGTGCAGGTAAAACAAGATTTTACTGTAAGCCCAACCTTATGCAGTGCAATACCTCTTTTGTAATCCTTGACCCGAAAGGCGAAATCTTGAGGGATACGGGAAAACTTCTTGAGAAAAAAGGATATGAGGTCAGAGTTCTTGACCTTATCTCTATGGAAAAGAGCCACTGTTACAATCCGTTTGTGTATCTTCAGAACGACAACGATGTGCAGAAACTTGTAACTAACTTATTCAAAAGCACCACACCAAAGGGCAGTCAGTCCCAAGACCCGTTTTGGGACACTTCAGCTTCTATGCTCCTTTTGGCGTTGGTGTTTTATTTACGCTATGAAGCACCGGAGGAAGAACAGAACTTTGCAATGGTTATGGAAATGCTCAGAGCCGGTTCGATTGAGGATGAGGAAGATACAAGACCATCTCCTCTCGATGAATTATTTGCAGAGCTTGAGATGAACAATCCCGACCATATTGCTCTAAAGTATTACCGTTCCTATCATTCCGGTTCGGCAAAGACGTTGAAATCCATTCAGATAACGCTTGCCGCAAGACTTGAGAAATTCAATCTTGAAAGCCTTGCTTATTTAACTTCGGCAGACGAGTTAGACCTGCCCTCTATGGGCGAGAAAAAAGTCGCCTTGTTTGCCCTGATACCCGATAACGACTCCAGTTTTAATTTTCTGGTGTCGATTTTATATACTCAACTGTTTCAGCAGTTATTCTATGCCGCCGACCATATCCACGGGGGTTCGCTTCCCGTTCCCGTTCATTTTCTGATGGACGAATTTGCCAATGTTTCTTTGCCGGATGACTTTGACAAGATACTTTCGGTAATGCGTTCCAGAGGTGTGTCGGTCAGTATCATCTTACAGAACTTGGCACAGCTTAAAGCCTTGTTTGAAAAGCAATGGGAAAGCATCGTGGGCAACTGCGATGAATTTCTGTATCTTGGCGGCAACGAGCAAAGTACACATAAATATGTGTCGGAGCTGCTCGGCAAAGAAACTATCGACACGAACACTTATGGTAAGAGTTCCGGTCGAAGCGGTAACTACTCCACAAACTATCAGATAAGCGGTCGAGAACTTCTCACACCGGATGAAGTGCGTATGCTGAATAACCAATATGCGATTTTATTTATCCGAGGGGAGCGACCGATTATGGATTTTAAGTATGACATCTTGAAGCACCCGAATGTGGTACTGACCACAGACGGAAAAGAGAAACCGTACAAGCACGGAGAAGTGACGATACCGCACTCATCTATTTCCGTTCTTGCTATTGACCCGGATGAGGTTGAGGAAAGCAATTACGGAGAAACCACTTACGAACTTCTGTCCGATGAGGATTTTGAAGTAGATAACAATTTTTAATCACAGGAGGAAATTACAATGAGATTTTTTAAGAAAAACACAGAAAACAAAACAACCTCTAAACTGCCGATGACCGGAAAGGTCAAGAAAGGGTATCGAGCTTATTGCGTAGCAGTATTGGCGATGACCGTTGTACTCGGCACAGGTGTAACCGCATTTGCGGCAAACGACCCTATCACGGTAGTAAACAATCTGTCCGATTTCATTTTCGGACTTATCCGTGCAATCGGACTTATCCTGCTCGGCTTCGGTATCGTGCAGGTCGGACTTTCTTTGAAGTCCCACGACCCGTCCCAGAGAGCAAACGGTTTTCTTACTCTTGCCGGAGGTATCATCATTACTTTCGCAAAAGAAATCCTTACTCTTATCACAGGCTAAGAAGCAACAGTTATCACGGGGCATACTCGGCAAAACGGGTATGCTCCCATTTTTACAAGGAGGTGCGAATGAATGAGCGATAACTGGGTAGTTCAAAACCTCGAAAACGCTCTTGAAACTTGGAACGATAAATTAAGCGAGATATGGCAGCTTTTAACCACAACGCCGCAGGATTTCAAAGGCGGAAGCATATGGAATGTGATGGTAACAATCAACGGAGCAGTTCAGGCAATCGGACTTGCACTGTTGGTGCTGTTCTTTGTGGTAGGCGTTGTCCGTACCTGCGGCAGCTTTACCGATGTAAAAAAGCCGGAACACGCACTGAAATTGTTTGTTCGCTTTGCCATTGCCAAAGGTGTCATAACCTACGGTATGGAGCTTATGCTTGCTTTATTCAATATCGTTCAAGGTATCATTTCAACCATTATGACATCATCGGGATTTGGAACACCGAATCAGACGACGCTCCCATCCGAAATGGTAACAACCATTGAGGACTGCGGATTCTTTGAAAGCATTCCGCTATGGGCAGTGACTCTGATAGGCGGTCTTTTTATTACGGTGTTGTCATTCATTCTGATAATGACGGTTTACGGCAGATTTTTCAAACTGTATATGTACACGGCATTAGCACCGATACCGCTATCTACCTTTGCCGGAGAACCAACGCAGAATGTGGGCAAGAGTTTTATTAAAAGTTACTGTGCGGTACTGCTTGAAGGTGCAGTAATCGTGCTTGCCTGCATAATCTTCTCACTGTTTGCGTCAAGTCCGCCGGTAGTAAACCCGGACGCTGCGGCAGTCACACAGGTATGGTCATATATCGGAGAACTTGTATTTAATATGCTTGTTCTTGTCGGTGCAGTAAAGATGAGTGACCGTATTATCAGAGAAATGATGGGCTTATAACGGAGGTTTTTGCAACAAATCTTCAGGCAAAATTCTTGCCTGAAAAACACAAAAAAAAATAAAAATAATTGACAAGTGAAAAAATCGTGATATACTGTAATGATTTAGCTTTGCTAAATGGTCGGATTGAGGAAGTAAAGATAGGATGGTCAAGTATATGTACGAATATGTCAGCAAAGCAGAATACAAGCCTTATAAAGAGGAAATTGAAAGTATCATAAAAAAGGTTCAAAAAATAATGAAAACCGAATATGATACGACTTTTCAATTCAAATTGATTGGGAGTGCAAATCGACACCTCGTCACTAAGATAAAAGATGGTAACAGAGGTTATGATTTTGACTACAATCTAATTTTGCAAAAGAGCGATTTATGGGACAATCCCAAAAAACTGAAAGAGCAGTTTATGAGAGCTTTTTCCAAGTCGCTCAAAGGTACAAAGTACGGAGAACCCGAAGACTCCACTTCTTCTATTACCATAAAGGTTGTTGATAAAAAACATTCCAAGATTATCAGAAGCTGTGATTTTGCGATAATTTATTATTTAGATGATGACAATTTGGACAATGGATATAGATATATCAAGAATTGGAAGAAAAACAATCGCTATTCATTTGAAGATAGAGTCCTATCACAAAATGCAGACTGCAAACTTCAAGAAATACTTGAATATGAGCAGGGATGGAATTGTGTTCGTGATGAGTATATCAAGTTAAAAAATCGTAATAGGGATACGAACAAAAAGTCCTTTATTCTGTATTTGGAAAGTATTCATAATGTTTATAATCACATACAGCAAAGTTTAGAAAATGAAGAAGATAATTTACCAAGAGGACTTACTTATTTAAACCTTTGGTAATGCACGATACGATGTGGCACTGTCAGTTATGGCGGTGCTTTTTTATTTGTCATAGAAAGGAAATTCTGATGGAAGTAAAAATAAACAGAGAAATACGAAATTACACAGAATCAATGTTCTTTGGACTGTCGCTCAGACAGTTCATTTTTTCTATCCTTGCGTGTGGTGTGGCGGTAGGATTGTACTTCTTACTCAAACCGCATCTTGGAACTGAAACAGTATCGTGGGTGTGTATTTTGGGAGCAGCACCGTTTGCGGCTCTCGGATTTGTGAAATACAACGGAATGACAGCAGAGAAATTTATCTGGGCGTGGATTAAGTCCGAGTTTCTTATGCCAAAGAAGTTAGTGTTTCACTCCACAAACACCTATTTAGAACTGATGAAACCGAGCATTGAGAAAAAGACAAAGGAGGCTTACAAGAATAATGATTAAGACATTAAACAACATCTTTAAGCAGGATAAGGAAAAATTTGTTGTGCCGAAGGGTGTGCAGGACTGTATTCCGCTTACTGCCATCTATGATGACGGTATTTTCAGAGTGGGCAAAGACAAGTATTCTAAATCCTTTAAGTTCACGGATATTAACTATGCGGTTGCCAGCCGAGAAGATAAAGAAGCGATGTTCCTTGAGTATTCGGAACTACTTAACTCTCTTGACAGTGGAGCAACCACAAAACTCACTATCAACAACAGACGACTGAACCGTTTGGACTTTGAGAAAACAATCCTTATCCCTGAAACCGGAGACGAACTAGACGAATATCGGGAGGAATACAACAAAATGCTTCTTGATAAGGCAACGGGAGCAAATTCAACGGTGCAGGATAAGTATGTGACCATCTCCATCAATAAAAAGAATGTGGATGACGCAAGAACCTATTTTGCCCGTGTAGGTGCAGATTTGATTTCACACTTTTCACGACTTGGCAGTAAGTGTGTGGAACTTGAAACGGATGAGCGACTTCGCATTATTCACGACTTCTTCCGTGTGGGGGAAGAAACTTCATATCATTTTGATATTAAGGAAACACGAAAGAAAGGACACGATTTTAAGGACTATATCTGCCCGGACTCTTTAGAATTTGAAAGTGATTATTTCAAAATCGGTAACCGTTATGGCAGGGTTATCTTTCTTCGTGAATATGCGTCCTATATCAAGGACAGTATGGTGGCGGAACTTACGGATATGAACCGAAATCTGATGATGTCCATTGATATTGTACCTGTTCCTACCGATGAAGCAGTCAGAGAAGCCGAAAACAGATTGCTCGGTGTAGAAACCAACATTACGAACTGGCAGAGAAAGCAGAATATGAACAACAACTTTTCGGCAACTGTTCCTTATGATATGGAACAGCAAAAAAAGGAAATGAAAGAGTTCCTTGATGACCTTACCACCCGTGACCAGAGAATGATGTTCGCAGTGCTCACAATGGTGCATACCGCAGATACCAAAGAGCAGCTCGACAACGATACGGAAGCGTTGCTCACAACAGCGAGAAAACATCTTTGTCAGTTTGCGGTTCTTAAATTTCAGCAGATGGACGGACTCAATACCGTTATGCCATACGGTACAAGGAAAATAGACACATTCAGAACTCTTACGACCGAGAGCCTTGCAGTGTTTATTCCGTTCAGGGTTCAGGATATTTACCACGAGAACGGCATTTATTACGGTCAGAATGTTATCAGTAAAAATATGATAATTGCCGACCGAAAACAGCTTCTTAACGGTAACTCCTTTATTCTCGGTGTATCCGGTGGCGGTAAGTCTTTTGCGGCTAAGGGGGAGATTGAAAATATTATCCTTTCTTCCGATGCTGATGTAATCATCATCGACCCTGAGAGGGAGTATTCCCATCTTGTAAATGCACTTGGTGGCGAGATTATCAATATCTCCGCAACATCGAATAACCATATCAATGCAATGGATATGAACAAGGACTATGGCGACGGAGCAAATCCTGTTATCTTGAAATCCGAGTTTATTATGTCCCTTTGCGAACAGCTTATCGGCGGTACAAATCTCGGAGCAAAGCAGAAGTCCATCATTGACCGTTGTACTGCAAGCGTTTACCGCACCTATCAGCAAAACGATTATACCGGTCAGGTTCCGACCTTGCAGGATTTCAGAGATGAACTTCTCAAACAGGATGAGCCGGAAGCAAAGGAAATCGCTCTTGCTATTGAGTTGTTTACTCACGGTTCGCTGAATACTTTTGCAAAGCAGACAAATGTAGATACTCACAATCGACTTATCTGTTATGACATTCTCGACCTCGGCAAGCAGCTTATGCCTATCGGTATGCTTGTCGTCCTTGACAGTATTTTGAACCGAATCACACAGAACCGAGCAAAGGGTAAGCAGACCTTTATCTTCATTGATGAGATTTATCTTTTGTTCCAGCACGAGTATTCTGCAAACTTCCTCTTTACACTCTGGAAGCGTGTAAGAAAGTACGGTGCATACGCAACCGGTATCACTCAGAATGTGGACGACCTTTTGCAGAGCCATACTGCAAGAACAATGCTTGCGAACAGCGAGTTTATCATTATGCTTAATCAGGCTTCTACCGACAGACTGGAACTTGCAAAACTTCTGAATATCTCAGACCTTCAGCTTTCGTATATCACAAATGTTGACGCAGGACACGGACTTATCAAGGTGGGCAGTTCTCTTGTACCGTTTGCAAACAAGTTCCCGAAGAATACGAAGTTGTACCGCTTGATGACGACGAAGCCTGGTGAAGGCTTATAAGGAGGTGTTTTCTATGGCTAAAATTCAATTCAGAAACAAAGCACACAGAGATTTTGTCTTTGAAAATCTCGAAAAATGCAGGCACAATGACTGCTATCATCAGGCATTTTTCTACGTGATGGGCATTTCAGAAGAAACCAGAATGAATATCGGAAAAATGTTTGATTTTAAGAACGATTGCATTGTGCCGGAGGGAATGTATGGCGGTTGGCAGACCAGTGGAACAGTCAAGGTCTGCCACCTTGCCTTTAATCTTTGGAACGGCTTCACGGAGGAGGGAAAAGAAAATCTTTTCACACCGGATGAATTGTTCTGTTGCGGATATGCTCCTTACTTTATGGAAGGTATCAAACTCAGGTATCCCGAATATTGTAGAGATTTGACTCCACCTAAAAGAAAAGATATGGAAAGGTAAAGGTACAAAACGATGAATAAGAAAATGAGAATTACGGTTATATCGCTGTTAAGTGTTGTGTTTGCTGTGAGCGTTGGCTTCTTGGTCAAAGACTACTGCGACTCTAAAATGCAGGCAGAACTCTATGATAACCTGATTGAAACCGTTGAGGGTACAGACGATACGGAGGATACGATGTCATATTCCGAAGATAAGAACTTTTTGCCAGACTATCAGGAACTGTATATGCAGAACAACGATATGGTCGGATGGATAAAGGTTGAGGATACCAAAATCAATTATCCGGTTATGCAGTCAAAGGATAATCCGAATTTCTATTTAAGACACGGATTTGATAAAAGCTACACGGTATATGGTTGCCCGTATGTACAGGAGAACTGCGATGTGGACGCTCCGTCAGATAACCTTGTTATCTACGGTCATCATATGAATGACAATTCAATGTTTGCCGGATTGATGAAGTATGCCGATAAATCTTTTTGGGAAAAGCACAAAATAATCCAGTTTGATACGCTTACCGAGAAAGGTAAATACGAAGTAGTGGCAGCTTTCAAGACAGAAGTATATACAGACAGCCCAAACAGCTTCAGATATTATGATTTTGTCAATGCAGATACAGAAGATGATTTCGATGCTTATATTGCCAAGTGCAAGGAACTTGCAATCTATGATACGGGAGTAAACGCAGAATACGGCGACAAATTGATTACGCTTTCCACTTGCGAGTATTCTCATAACAACGGAAGAATGGTTGTTGTGGCGAAGAAAGTGGCTGAATAAGGAGGGATGAACCTTGTATGATTAGTTTGATAAATTTAGCAGTGTTGTTCGCAGCGAAAGTTGCGGACAATGCCCTTAGTACGACAAAAACAATATTGGTACAGAGAAGTCGGTGGATACTTGCAGGCATTGCGGTTATCATATCCGACTTCATTTATTTTTGGATAACGAAAAGAGTTGTCTCTGCGAATAACGAGATAGCAATGCTTGTTGTTGCCGTTGCGGGCGGTGTCGGTTGTTCTCTTGCTTGCTTTATTAACGAGAAAATGTCAAAGGACAGAACCTATGTGAATGTGATTATGTCCGATGACCTCGAAGAAATGAAGCGTTTGCGAGACTTCCTTGCAAAGCATCACATCACAAATGTTGCAAGCGACAGCTACACTCTTGATTGGAACGCAAAGACAATCTCTATTACCGCTTATCCCGAAACGAAAGCAGAAAGCCGATTGATTAACGGGTTTATTGCCGATAGCTCAACGAAATTCAAAAGAGTTATTCAACCGGCTTAGGAAGGAGGTTTGATGTGGCTGATATTAAAACAAGAGAAACAGTCAAAGGCACGATAAAGACCTTGGATAAAGCTGCCATTGCCGGTCAGAAAATGAAACAGGCATATATCGCCACAAAGGACAAAGCAGAACATTCGGTAAATACAAATGAGAATACTGCGGAAGAATATGCTGCCGATAAGACGGAAGCCGGAATTGATGAAATCGCACATAAAGGTGCGTATTCTTTTGATAAAGCTGGACGAAAAGGTGTTCAGGAAACAAAGCAGAATATTCAATCTGCAAAAGAGGGCATACAGCGTTTCAAACAGCAGAGAGCAGAAAAGGCAATGAACGCTCAGAAAACGCAAGGCAGACCCACAACGGTTGGTAGTTCTTCAGAACAGACGCAGACATCGTCGGTAATCAGGACACTTGAAAAGCCGGAGAAAATGGTTAAACAATCTGCGACTTCCGCAGGAAAGAAGAATATTAAACTTGCAGGTAAGGAAGCGACAAAAACAACGCAGAGGTCTGTTAAGACTGCCGAGCATACTGCAAAGGCAAGCATTAAGACCAGTCAGCAGACGGCAAAAGCCGCACAGAAAACCGCTCAGGCGAAGGTTAAGGCTTCACAGAAAGCGGCTCAGGCAGCAAAGAAAGCGGCGAAAGCTACAGCAGATACCGTCAAAGCCACAGCGAAAGCTA
>ERZ779842.195-NODE-195-length-72544-cov-28.624522_pt1 | contig 72544 bp, 58 predicted proteins | sample MGYA00511095_ERZ779842 | MGnify/ENA primary metagenome ERZ779842 (study PRJEB29588, sample SAMEA2154036) | human gut metagenome | biome: human gut; feature: human-associated habitat; material: faeces | place: Denmark | collected 2008/2010 ... | reverse complement strand
AAAATATTATATAATATATTTGAAACAAATAAAGAAAAACAATAAACAGAAAGCAAACACTTGACAAAGCAGGAGAAAACAGGGAAAATAAAAAGGAGAGCAGAATATACGGGAAAAAGGATATTATTACAAAAAACTATATTAGAAGACCTGAAATTTTTGCAGATATTTTTAATTACCGGTTATATGGTGGAAAAGATAGAATCCAGCCAGATCAGTTGAAAGAGATGGATATCGCAGAGAGTCTGGTGACAAATCAAAAAGGAAATGGAGGAAGATTTGGAAAAGTGGTAACCGTGGAAAAATACAGAGATATAAAGAAAATATTTCAGGAAGGATGTTATCGCTGTCTGATACTTGGTGTAGAAGAACAGGATAAGATACACTATGCCATGCCGGTAAGAACTTTCATGTATGATGCTATGGCATATCACAAACAGGTGGATAATATCCGGAAGGAGCATCGGAAGCATAAGGATTATACAGGACATAGCCAGGAAGAGTTTTTATCTGATTTTTTTAAAGAAGATAAAATCATTCCGGTTGAAATATGCTGGTGACTGGAAAAAACTGGAAAAGATTCTTGACAAAAATGAACGGTTCCGAAGCCTGGAAAAAGAAGCAGCAGTTGTAATAAGTACGTTAACAAACACAGAGATAAAAATCAAAGAAAGTGAGGAAAAACAGGATATGTGTGAAGCAATCGAACAGATGAAACAGGAATCCATGGAGATGGGATTGGAAAAAGCAGAATCAAAAATTATAATCAATATGTACCGGAAAGGATATAACTGCATGCAGATCACAGATATTACCGGGGTAGAGGAAGAAAAGGTAAGGGAGATTATAGGCACAAAAGAGTGGGAAACACAGAACTCATAAAAGCAATTAACGAAAGGTACTTAATAAAAAAACAGGAGAGTTATTCTCTCCTGTTCTTTTAAACATCCGGATAATGTGCCTGCTTGTGCATGATATTGCAGATACCGGATAACTCTTCGTAATCTTCATTAAAGGTATTAATATTAAATTCGATTAACGTGTTGCTGAATAATTCCACATAATATTTAAAATGATGCTGCGGAAGTCTTGAAAGATTAAGGTAACACCGTTTGGAATAATCTTCCCCATCGTATTTTTCAGCAAAAATCCATGTGATGATGATGGCAAGGTTTACATCATAAAAGGCAGATACATCACCCTTCAGATTGACGAAAGTATCAAGATAACTTCGCATCAAGACCATGTCATCCCGGCTTAACGGAATTTTTTCTGTAACATTGATTGCCGTACCATCATTTTTACAGTATTGTTCTAAAAGACGTTCCATCTCAGGAAGCGTCATATTTTGTTTAAACAGATTACTCATATCCAATCACCTCGTTTCCAGAAACTGTTAAAATTAACACGGACAAATCTTTAAAAATATTATAGTATAATTTTCTGTAAAAATCAATATTAAAACAATTTACTTCTAACTAAAAATGTGGTAATATGAAAGCGATGTTTCGTGGAAGGCTTAAACTAAAGAAAGGGAAAATGCATGCGCACACTTTTCTTCCACATTTGTGCGGACGTTTTACGTCATGCGTCATGCATAGGTAAAGTAATGGTAAGAGCAGTAGTAGGAGCTAACTGGGGTGACGAAGGTAAAGGTAAGATTACAGACATGCTTGCTGAAACATCTGATATTATTGTCAGATTTCAGGGCGGAAGTAATGCAGGTCATACCATTGTAAATAATTATGGAAAATTTGCACTTCATATTCTGCCATCAGGAGTATTTTACAATCATACCACAAGCATTATTGGAAACGGAGTAGCATTCAGTGTTCCGGCTTTATTTAATGAGATTAATGAACTGGTTAAGAGGGGCGTTCCAAAACCAAAGATTCTGGTGTCTGACAGGGCACAGATTGTTATGCCATATCATATTCTGTTTGATGAATGTGAAGAAGAAAGACTGGGCAAGAAGTCATTTGGTTCAACAAAGTCAGGAATCGCACCGTTCTATTCAGATAAATATTCAAAAGTAGGTTTTCAGGTTTCTGAACTCTTCGATGAAGAATCTTTACAGGAACATGTGGAAAGGGTTCTTGAATCCAAGAATATCATACTGGAACATATGTATCACAAAGAACCGCTCAAGGTAGAAGATATTATGAGTACACTGCACGAATACAGGGATATGGTAGAACCATATGTATGTGATACGGCAGCATTTATCCAGCAGGCAATCAAAGAAGGTAAGAATGTTCTGTTAGAGGGACAGCTCGGAACATTAAAAGATCCGGATTTCGGTATTTACCCGATGGTTACATCTTCCTCCACATTAGCAGCTTATGGTGCAATCGGAGCAGGTATTCCGCCGTATGAAATCAAGAATATTACTGCGGTTGTAAAAGCATACTCAAGTGCAGTAGGAGCAGGAGAATTCGTCAGCGAACTTCATGGAGAAGAAGCAGATGAACTCAGAAGACGCGGTGGTGATGGCGGAGAATTCGGTGCAACTACAGGCCGTCCGAGAAGAGTGGGCTGGCTGGATACCGTTGCTTCAAGATACGGGGTGAGAATGCAGAGTGCAACAGAAGTAGCACTTACCGTACTTGATGTACTCGGTTATCTGGATGAGATTCCGGTATGTACCGCATATGAAATCGACGGAGAGATCACAAAGGACTTCCCTGTAACTACAAAGCTCAAGAAAGCAAAACCTGTATTTACAAAGCTTCCGGGATGGAAATGCGATATCCGGGGAATTAAGAAGTACGAAGAACTTCCGGAAAACTGCAGAAAATACATTGAATTTGTAGAGAAAGAAATCGGAGTAAAGATCACTCTGGTATCCAATGGTCCGGAAAGACATGATATTATTCACAGATAACAGGTGAAACATGAAAAAAATGAAACAGATAGCAGCTATTATTGCGATTATACTACTGCTTGGTCTGTATGTGTGGTCCTTTATAGCTGCACTGCTTGCAAGACCGGAGTCAAACCAGGTATTCTGGGCAGCAGTGTTCTGTACCATATTTGTACCAATTATACTGTTTCTCTTCATCCGGATGAATGAATACAGAAAAGAAGGTACAACCATGGCAGACATACGCAGACAGAAAAAACAGATGAAAGCTGCAGAAAAAGCAAAAAATAAGAATAAGAAAGAAGATTAAGGAGAATAAAATGGCAGATCAGGAAAACAGAGAATACACATTACTGGAGATTTGGAGAGGTAATGCTTATTCCGCACAGAAGACACAGAAAGAAGCAAATGAATTCTGGGCAAAATATTTCACAATCGAAAAAGGAATCTATGAGAAGATTCTTGCTGAGCCGGACGTAGTTGTAGAAGGTACGGTAAAGGAACTTGCAGAAAAATATGGTGTTGATCCGCTTGTTATGGTAGGATTCCTTGACGGAATCAATGACAGTCTGAAGAATCCGAATCCAATTGAGACAATGACAGAAGATACGGTTGTAAATCTTGGATATGATACAGAACTGTTATACAAGAACATGGTAGAAGCCAAAGCAGAATGGCTGTACACACTTGATGCATGGAACACACTGATTCCGAGCGAAGAAAGAAGAAAAGAACTGTATAAAGAGCAGAAGAGTTCTCATACAATTGTAAAAGATAAAAAAGTAGGAAGAAATGATCCGTGTCCTTGCGGCAGTGGAAAGAAATATAAATATTGCTGCGGCAGATAGGAACACAGGAAATATCTGGAGGAACGCCTATGAAGAAGCTGTTATTTGTATATAATGCGAGGTCTGGGAAAGCAAGAATTAAAAGATATCTGTCAGATATCATAAATATATTTATCCAGTCAGGATATTATGTTGAGAGTTATCAGACACAGTCTGTCTGCGATGCGAAGAAACAGATTGCAGGAAGAGGACAGCATTTTGACCTGATCGTTGTAGCAGGAGGCGATGGCACATTGAATGAGGGTATCTCCGGAATGATGCATCTGGGAAGACGAATTCCGATTGGCTATATTCCGTCCGGTTCAACGAATGATTTTGCAACAAGTCTCAAACTTCCAAAGGATATGCTGCAGGCAGCGAAGCTAGCGGTGGATGGAAATCCGGCCTATGTTGATATAGGCGGATTTAACCGCAGTAATTTTGTTTATATTGCTGCATTTGGCGCATTTACGGATGTATCCTACAGTACGCCACAGGATTTGAAAAATCTTCTGGGACATTCTGCTTATATTATCGAGGCCCTGAAACAATTTGGAAATATCATGACAAGTTACCATTTCAGAATTGAACGGGAAAATGGGCAGATTATAGAGGATGATTTTATTTATGGCATGGTGACTAACTCGGTTTCGGCAGGTGGGTTCAAGGGAATTACCGGAAGAAACATTATTCTGGATGATGGACTGTTTGAAGTCACATTACTTAAGAAGCCGAAGAATCCGCTGGAATTGCAGGATATGATTAGCAGCATTATTACGCAGAAGAAATGCAAGAATATCATCTCTTTTAAAGCATCGAAGCTGAAATTTTATTCTGAAGAAAAAGTAAAATGGGTTCTGGATGGAGAATATGGCGGATGCCTCAAAAAAGTAATTATCCGGAATTATAAATGTGCGGTAAAAGTGATGACCGGACTGGATATCAGTAGAAAAGATAAAGTCATTGATAAAGTGAAAATGACTCTAAATTTAGACAAATAGCACAGATAATGAAGCAATAATTTAATAGTTTTTCACAAAAATAGATTTTTTTCGACAGCCATGTTTACATGGCTGTTGTTTTCGGTTATAATAACAAAGATACATATAATAGCCTTACTATCGAAATGGGAGATACACTATGAATGATATAGCAATGAACGAAGAGAAAATATTTTTGGAAAGCCTGGAACAACTGGTAGAACTTGCGAAATCAAAAAAGAATATGCTTGAAATTTCGGACATTGACAAATTTTTAAAAGATAAAAGTATTAGTGCGGAACATATAGATTTGATCTATCAGTATCTGGAGGAGAAAAAGATAGATGTAGTTCCGAATACGGAAGAAGCTTTTTTGGAAGAAGATGATCTTCTTTTAGAGCCTACCGATGATGATTTTGAAGATGAAGAGAATATTGATTTAGATGCTATAAATCTTCTGGAAGGGATCGGAACGGAAGATCCGGTTAGAATGTATTTGAAAGAAATTGGTACTGTACCTCTTTTATCTGCGGATGAAGAGTTACGTCTTGCCAGAGAAAAAGCAGAAGGCGGACCAAGAGGACAGAGAGCAAAAGAAAAACTCATAGAGGCCAATTTACGACTGGTAGTAAGTATTGCAAAGCGTTATACAGGAAGAGGTATGAGTTTTCTGGATCTTGTCCAGGAAGGAAACCTGGGACTGATCAAAGGGGTTGAGAAATTTGATCCGGATAAGGGATTCAAACTCAGTACTTATGCAACATGGTGGATTCGCCAGTCTGTTACAAGGGCACTTGCTGATCAGGCACGTACGATCCGTGTACCGGTGCATATGGTGGAAACCATCAACAGAATGTCCAAGATGCAGAGAAAGCTGACATTGGAGCTGGGATACGAACCGTCCACGGCAGAACTGGCCAATGCACTGGATATGCCGGAAGAAAAAGTACTTGAGATTATGCAGATTGCAAGAGAACCAGCTTCTCTGGAAACACCTATCGGTGAAGAGGATGATTCCAATCTGGGAGATTTTGTTGCAGATAACAATACAGTCACACCGGAACAGAATGTGGAATCCGTTATGCTGAGAGAACATATAGATATCCTGCTGCAGGATTTAAAAGACAGGGAAAAACAGGTTATTGTACTGCGGTTCGGACTGGAAGACGGGCATCCGAGAACATTGGAAGAAGTAGGTAAGGAATTCAATGTTACAAGAGAAAGAATACGCCAGATTGAAGCAAAGGCATTGCGGAAATTAAGAAATCCGGTTAGAAGTAAAAAGATTAAGGACTTCCTCATGTAGGAGGTCCTTTTCCAGTTTATTAGGTAATTGCGAAACACTTAAATTTTTATAAATGTATATGCAAATGAAACATTACACGAAGGCACGCTCTCGCTACATTCGGCTGGTAGCGGTACTAAGATGCTAAAATACAGCATCTAAGTGCCGACCGCCTCATAGTACCTTCTTAGTAATTGTTTGATTTGCATATACAATAAAGATAAACTATGAGTTTTGCAATTACCTTTTCCAGTTTATAATAAAAAGGAGTAATTGCAAAACACTTAAATATTTATAAAAGACTGCAAAAGGAGATTAAAATGAAAGAATACAGCATAAAGTTCCATGATAACCGTCTGGTGGATACGGATGGTCTGAATGTGGAGCAGATAAGTGACCATTCATACCGCATCAGCATTGCTGACGGAAGATATAATGTCAGGGTTCTGGATGGGGATTTGAATGACAGAGGGGATGTGAATGTGTATACAACCTTAAACCACGTCCGTCAGAATCCGATCTGGGCGGGGGATAAGGTGATACGTTCCGGGTGTTATAAGACCGAAGTAAAAAACGGATGCATGGAAATCAGTTTCTCCGGAAAATATGTATGTATACAGGGGATTGATATTGCGGCAGAGATTGAGGACGAGATCGAATCGCTTTCTGCCGGGGTTCATGCATCGGAAGAAAAATCCTCGGTCAGATTGTTCATCCGGAGAAACACGCAGTATGAAAAGGTTCATTTATACAGGAAAAAGTGTGGAAGCGGAATGGATCCGGAGATGATTGAACTGTGCGGGGAAGAATATGTGGATGAAGATGTCCTGCTGTGTGAAAGCTACGAATATTATGCCTGCATTGTGGACAACCTTGGATTCGAGGGAAAGATTTCGGATAAAATAACCGTAGAGATAGCAGATAAAACGGCCGCAAAACCGGAGATAAAAAACTATACGGTAAAAACAGTGAATGAGCATACCACGAAGCTGACCTGGGAGGGAAAAGCATGGAAATACCGCATTTACCGGAAAACAGCAGTCAGTAACTACAAATTTCTGGGAGAAACAGAGAACTGTAGTTTTACAGATGAAACCATGATTACCGATCGGAGTTATATTTATGCGGTACAGGCTCTTTCAACCGGCGGAAAAAGCAGACGGAAAGAAGCAGAGTCACAGATTTTTGCACCACTTCGCAGACGGCAGATGGAACAGCTTGACAGAGGTGCTGTGGCGATACGCACAAGGCGGGGAATGTATCTGACCTTCCGGCTCGCCGCCTGGGAATATGAAACGGCGGAGTTTCATATTTATGCGGACGGAAAACGGATTGCACAGATTGGAAAACACGATGCAACGAATTATCTGGATAAAAAAGGCGATCTCCATACCCGGTATGAGATAAAGAAGGTTACGAACGGAAAAGAAGAAGAACATGGATACATTGCAAAGAATCTGGCACATAACTATTTCGATTTGCCGATAAACAAACCGGCGGATTACAAAGCTCCGGATGGAGCGATCTATTCCTATACGGCAAATGATGCAAGTGTCGCAGATCTTGACGGAGATGGCGAGTACGAACTGATTTTGAAGTGGGACTGTGCAGGACGGGATAATTCCCATGCGGGATATTCCGGGCCGGTATTTCTCGATGCCTATAAACTGGATGGACGTATGCTGTGGAGAATCGATCTTGGAAGAAATATCCGGGCAGGAGCACATTATACCCAGTTCATGGTATATGATTTTGATGGGGACGGATATGCGGAAATGATCGTAAAGACGGCAGACGGAACCAGAGATGCCGCTGGAAATTATGTCGGGGACAAGACAAAAGATTACCGCAACCGGGAAGGATTCATTATCGAAGGACCAGAGTATCTGTCTTTGTTTGATGGAAGATACGGAACCCTGCTGGACACCATTCCATACGACCCGCCGCGTGGCAATATTGCCGATTGGGGTGACTCCTGGGGCAATCGTGTGGATCGCTTCCTCGCCTGCGTGGCATATCTTGACGGCATACATCCGAGCGCGGTTATGTGCCGCGGTTACTACGATCACGGCAGACCGGCACATCTGGCAGCCTGGGATGTAAAAGATAAAAAATTAGTAAAACGCTGGAAATTTGAGGCAAATCACAAGCAGAACATCGAGTATACCAACCAGGGCTTCCATAACCTGGCGGTGGCCGATGTGGACGATGACGGCTGTGACGAGATTATCTACGGAGCATGTGTCATTGACCATGACGGAACCGGGCTGTATTCGACCGGTCTGGGACACGGAGATGCCATGCATGTGGGTAAATTCACGAAAGACTCACCGGGATTCGATTACTTTGGAATCCATGAAGATGCGGACTGCCCGTGGGGCATCGAGGCACACGATGCAGGAACCGGAAAACACCGGTTTGGGATTCGTACCGGAAAAGATACCGCAAGAGGGCTGACTGCCAAAATTGATCCGAGGTATGATGGAAACCAGATGTGGGCATACTATGGCGGTGGGTTATATAATTATGCGGACGGAAAGAAAATCACGGATAAATTTCCGGAGCAGGTGAATTTTGCCATCTGGTGGGACGGCGATCTGCTGAGGGAACTTCTGGATCATGACTGGTATGGCTATGAAACGGGAGTTGGAATTCCGAAGATTTACAAGTGGAACTGGAGAACGGAGGAAACAGAAATCCTGCTTTCCACCGATCAGGTGCTATCCAATAACGGAACAAAAGGAAACCCGTGTATTCAGGCATGTCTGTTCGGGGATTGGCGGGAAGAAGCTGTATTCCGTGGAAAAAACAGTGAATTTCTGAGGATTTATACCACAACCGAACCGACAAAGTGCAGAATCTATACCCTGATGCATGATGCGGTTTACCGCATGGGGATTGCATGGCAGAATACGGCATACAACCAGCCGCCGCAGACAGGTTTCTATATCGGGCCGGATATGAAAGGAATCAAAGTTCCGCCGCAGGATTATATCAGCCCGGCAAAAATGGGAGAATAAGTGATGCAGTTATATTTTGAAATCATGGGACTAAGGATACCGGCATATTCTACGATGGCTTTGGCAGGCTTTCTCTGTGCGTTGGTTGTGGCGCGGAAACTGGCAAAGAATATCATGACATACGATTTCTGGTGTGCCATTAGTTATGGGGGAATCGCAATGATTGCGGGGGCAAAATTATTCTATGCCATTCCATTTCTTATACAGGGAAATACAGGGAATCTCCGGGAATTATTTGCCGGCTATGTCTTTTACGGCGGTATGCTTGGCATGACAGCGGGCATTGCCTTCTATGCCCGCATGAGAAAACAACCCGTCACGATGTATCTCGATATTCTGGCGATTGTTATTCCTTTGTTTCACGGGTTTGGAAGGCTGGGCTGTTTTTTTGCCGGCTGCTGTTATGGCAGGGAATATCACGGTATCTTTGCCGTCCATTTTCCGGCGAATCCATACGAACCGGGCATAGAACTTGTACCGAGAGTTCCAGTTCAGATCATGGAAAGCCTGTGCAATTTCCTGCTGTTCTTTTTTCTGCTATGGTACAGGAAGAAGAAGCCGGCACCGGGAAGGATAATGGGACTGTATCTAACCATCTATCCGGCGGTTCGGTTTCTGCTGGAAATGCTGCGTGGAGATATGGTTCGTGGAGTATATCAGATCGCCGGCATAGCATTTTCCACGTCCCAGCTGATCAGTGTGGTATTATTTACAACTGGAATTGTTCTGATTCAACATAAAATTCCGGAAAATGACATGGAAAATAAAAAAAGTGAAAAAAAGTTTCAAAAAAATAGAAGGTAAATTGTTTCTAAAACGTGGAGTTCCAGATGAGAATTCCAAGTTTTACTTTTAAATAAACAGACAATAAATAAATAAAAAATAAATAGTCAAATTATCAGACAATACCACTAAAAAAACATATTTACAAATGAAAAAGATAGTAGTATATTATATACAGCTTAAGGAAAAAGACAAATGTCCTTGCGGTAAAGACACACAATAACTCAAGGGATAGATGGAGGATAAAGATGCAGCAGAAAGCGAATGGATTATACGATCCGAGATTTGAACATGATAACTGTGGTATCGGAGCAATTGTTAATATCAAAGGAAATAAAGATCACGAGGCAGTAGAAGGTGCGCTTGGTATCGTAGAGCATCTCGAACACAGAGCAGGAAAAGATGCGGAAGGAAAGACCGGTGATGGTGTCGGAATCCTTTTACAGATTTCCCATAAGTTTTTTAAGAAGGTGGCAGATTCCCTCGGCATTTCACTGGGAAATGAGAGAGAATACGGTGTCGGAATGTTTTTCTTCCCACAGGATGAATTACAGAGAAAACAGGCAATGAAGATGTTTGAAATCATTGTCAAGAAAGAAGGACTTGAGTTCCTCGGCTGGAGACAGGTTCCAACACATCCGGATGTACTGGGACATAAGGCAGTCGAAGTTATGCCGTGTATCATCCAGGCATTCATCCGCAAGCCGGCAAAAGTAAATGCAGGTATTGATTTTGACCGCAAACTGTATGTGGCAAGACGTGTATTTGAACAGTCTAACGAAGATACCTATGTTGTATCACTTTCGAGCAGAACGATTGTATACAAGGGTATGTTCCTGGTTGGACAGCTCCGTACCTTCTTCAGTGACTTACAGGATCCGGATTATGAATCAGCCATCGCCATTGTACATTCCAGATTCAGTACGAATACACAGCCGAGCTGGATGAGGGCACATCCGAACAGACTGCTGGTACATAACGGTGAGATTAACACCATCCGCGGAAATGTGGATAAGATGATTGCAAGGGAAGAAACTATGCATACTTCATGTCTTGCAGATGAGATTAACAAGGTAATACCGGTTATCAATGCAGAGGGTTCTGATTCCGCAAGACTGGATAATATGCTTGAATTCATGGTAATGAGTGGAATGGATCTCCCGCTTGCCGTAATGATAGCCATTCCGGAACCGTGGGACAATAACTTAAATATCAGCCAGGCAAAGAGAGATTTCTATCAGTATTATGCAACCATGATGGAACCATGGGACGGACCGGCATCCATTCTGTTTTCCGATGGTGATGTGATGGGTGCGGTACTTGACCGTAACGGATTAAGACCTTCCAGATATATGATTACCACGGACGATAAGCTCATTCTTTCTTCCGAAGTCGGAGTGCTTGACATTGATCCGGCAAAGATTGTTGTCAAAGAAAGATTAAGACCGGGCAAGATGCTCCTGGTAGATACCGTACAGGGCAGAGTCATCGATGATGAAGAATTAAAAGAAAAATATGCAAAAAGACAGCCATATGGTGAGTGGCTCGATGCAAATATCGTAAAACTTCAGGATTTGAAGATTCCGAATAAGAGAGTGGAAGAATATTCCAAGGAAGAACTCCAGAAACTGCAGAAATCTTTCGGTTATACTTATGAAGATGTAAAGACCAGCATTCTTCCGATGGCACTGACCGGAACAGAACAGATTTCAGCCATGGGAAATGATACCCCGTTAGCAGTTCTTTCCGACCGCAACCAGCCGCTGTTCAATTATTTCAAACAGTTGTTTGCACAGGTTACCAATCCGCCGATTGATGCGATCCGTGAGGAGGTCGTAACATCCACAACCGTTTATGTCGGCTCAGAAGGCAATATCCTCGAGGAATCACCGGAAAATTGTAAGGTATTGAGAGTTAATAACCCGATTCTTACCAGCACAGACCTGTTAAAGATTAAAAATATGAAGGTGGACGGCTTTAAAGTAGCAGTCATTCCGATTATTTATTATAAAAATACATCATTAAAGAAAGCGATTGACCATGTATTCCTGGAAGCAGACAGGGCACACAAGGACGGTGCCAATATCCTGATTCTGTCAGACAGGGGCGTGGATGAAAATCATGTAGCCATTCCGTCACTGCTTGCGGTATCCGCACTGCATCAGCATCTGGTAGTGACAAAGAAGAGAACCTCGCTTGCCATCATTCTGGAAAGCGGCGAACCGAGAGAAGTACATCACTTCGCAACATTGCTCGGCTATGGTGCATGTGCCATCAATCCATATCTGGCACAGGATTCCATCCGCGAACTGATTGATGAAAACTTATTGGATAAAGATTATTATGCAGCAGTCAATGATTATAACTCAGCGATTCTGCATGGTATCGTAAAGATTGCTTCCAAGATGGGAATTTCCACGATCCAGTCCTATCAGGGTTCACAGATTTTTGAAGCCATCGGTATTAATAAAGAAGTAATAGATACATATTTTACCAATACAGTCAGCAGAATCGGCGGTATTTCCTTAAAGGATATTGAGAGTGATGTTAATAAGCTTCATTCCAAAGCATTTGACCCGTTAGACCTCGGTGTGGACTATACCCTCGACAGCGAAGGAACACACAAGTTCCGGAGCGGAAAAACCGAACATTTATACAATCCAAAGACCATACATCTTCTTCAGGAGTCTACGAGAACAGGAAACTATGACCTGTTTAAGGAATATACAAAAGAAGTCGATGCGGAAGGCCAGGATGTAAACCTGAGAGGACTCATGGACTTCAATTATCCAAAGAAATCCATTCCGCTTGACCAGGTAGAAAGCATTGATTCCATCGTGCGCAGATTTAAGACAGGTGCAATGTCCTATGGTTCTATTTCAAAAGAAGCACATGAAACCCTTGCAATTGCCATGAATACCCTGCATGGACGTTCCAACAGTGGTGAAGGTGGCGAGGACCTCGAAAGACTGACCGTAGGACCGGATGGACTGAACAGATGTTCTGCCATCAAACAGGTAGCATCCGGAAGATTTGGTGTTACATCCAGATATCTTGTCAGTGCAAATGAAATCCAGATTAAGATGGCACAGGGAGCAAAACCGGGTGAAGGCGGTCATCTGCCAGGCAAGAAAGTTTATCCGTGGATTGCAAAGACCAGACATTCAACACCGGGTGTAAGCCTTATCTCCCCACCACCGCATCATGATATTTATTCGATCGAAGATTTGGCCCAGTTAATCTATGACTTGAAGAATGCCAATACTGCTGCCAGAATTTCTGTAAAACTGGTTTCGGAAGCTGGTGTCGGTACGGTAGCAGCCGGTGTTGCAAAAGCAGGTGCACAGGTTATCCTTATCTCCGGATATGATGGCGGTACGGGTGCTGCACCAAGAAACTCCATCTACAATGCAGGACTTCCATGGGAACTCGGACTTGCAGAAGCACACCAGACCCTGATTATGAATGATCTGAGAAATAAAGTCGTGCTTGAGACAGACGGAAAGCTGATGAGCGGTCGTGACGTTGTGATTGCGGCTATGCTCGGAGCAGAAGAATTCGGTTTTGCAACTGCTCCGCTTGTAACCATGGGATGTGTCATGATGAGAGTATGTAACCTGGATACCTGTCCGGTCGGCGTGGCAACACAGAATCCGGAGCTGCGTAAGAGATTCCGGGGAAAACCAGAGTATGTCATCAACTTTATGAAGTTTATCGCAGAAGAAGTAAGAGAATACATGGCAAAACTGGGTGTTAAGACCGTGGATGAACTGGTAGGACGTGCGGATCTCTTAAAGAGAAGGGATAATATTACCGGACGTGCTGCAAATGTAGATTTATCCAATATCTTAAATACCGATTTCTGTAAAGAAAAGATTTGCTATCATGAGAAGAATCTGTATAACTTTGAACTCGAGAAGACACTGGATGAAAAGGTACTGGTAAAGAAATTTGCGAAGGCACTGGACGACAGACAGAAGCGCAGTATAGAAGTGGATGTAACCAATACGGATCGTTCCTTCGGAACAATCTTTGGTTCAGAGATTACAAAGAAATATCCGGAAGGACTCGAAGAAGATACCTTTACCATTAAGGGTAATGGTGCCGGCGGACAGAGTTTCGGTGCATTTATCCCGAAAGGACTTACTCTGGAACTGGTCGGGGACAGCAACGATTACTTCGGAAAAGGACTTTCTGGCGGAAAACTGATTGTATATCCGCCAAAGGGCTCCACCTTCAAAGAAAGTGAGAATATCATTATCGGCAACGTGGCATTGTATGGTGCAACCAGCGGTAAAGCATTTATCAATGGTGTGGCAGGAGAGAGATTCTGTGTGCGTAACTCCGGTGCAACTGCGGTTGTAGAAGGCGTGGGTGAACACGGATGCGAGTACATGACAGGCGGATGTGTTGTAATCCTGGGTACAGTAGGAAAGAACTTTGCAGCCGGAATGAGCGGCGGTATCGCTTATGTGCTGGATGAACAGAGCGACCTGTATACAAAGATGAATAAAGAACTGGTATTTATGAGAGAAGTAACGGATAAATACGATGTATTAGAATTAAAGACCATGATTCAGGAACATGTGGCATATACCAATTCTGCAAGAGGAAAAGAAGTCCTTGATAATTTTGGGGAATATCTTCCAAAATTCAAGAAGATTATGTCTTACGATTATGCAACCATGTTAAAGAAGATTGTCCAGATGGAAGAAAAAGGACTCAGCAGTGAACAGGCAAAGATAGAAGCATTCTATGCAATCGCGAAATAAGGAGGAACTAAGATGGGAAAGCCAACCGGATTTTTAGAATATGAGCGTGAAACAAGTACAGCTGTTTCGCCATTAGAAAGAATTAAAAACTTTAACGAGTTCCATACTCCTTTATCACAGGAAGAACAGCAGATACAGGCTGCCAGATGTATGGAATGTGGGGTACCGTTCTGTCAGGCAGGTATGATGCTGCCGGGTGGTGCATCCGGATGTCCGCTGAACAACCTGGTGCCGGAATGGAATGACTTAATCTACAATGGAAACTGGGAAGAAGCCTACTACCGTCTGAAAAAGACGAATAACTTCCCGGAGTTTACTTCCAGAGTGTGTCCGGCGCTTTGCGAAGCAGCCTGCACCTGCGGGCTGAACGGACAATCCGTCACGACAAAGGAAAATGAACACGGCATTATTGAAAATGCTTATGAAAAAGGATATGCACGTGCCAAAGTGCCAGCAGTCAGAACCGGAAAGAAGATAGCGGTCATAGGTTCCGGTCCTTCTGGACTGGCAGCTGCAGATACGCTGAACCAGAGAGGACACAGTGTAACGGTATATGAGCGTTCCGACAGGATTGGCGGACTGCTTATGTATGGAATTCCGAATATGAAGCTGGAAAAATGGGTGATAGACCGTAAGGTTGCCATTATGAAAGAAGAAGGTGTGGAATTTGTCACGGGTGTTAATGTCGGAGAGGATAGGAAAGCAACAGAACTGCTGAAAAATTACGACCGGATTATCCTTGCCTGTGGTGCATCAAATCCGAGAGATATCAAAGCTCCGGGCAGAGAGGCAAAGGGAATTTATTTCGCTGTAGACTTTCTGAAATCCACAACCAAGGCATTGCTGGACAACGGTCTGAAAGATGGCACTTATATTTCTGCAAAGGGAAAGAAAGTCATGGTAATCGGCGGCGGTGATACCGGAAATGACTGTGTCGGAACATCCATCCGCCATGGCTGCACCAGTGTGGTGCAGGTAGAAATGATGCCAAAACTTCCGACGGAGCGTGCAGAGAGCAATCCGTGGCCGCAGTGGCCGCGTGTCTTAAAGACCGATTATGGCCAGGAAGAAGCCATTGCAAAATTCGGCCATGACCCGAGAATTTACCAGACAACGGTCAAAGAGTTTATCGCAGACAAGAAGGGGAATCTGACCAAGGTAAAACTGGTAAAATTAGAGTCCAAAAAGGATGAAGCAACCGGAAGAATGACGATGGCAGAAGTTGCCGGAAGCGAATATGTGGTGGACTGCGACCTTGTCCTGATAGCAGCAGGATTTTTAGGAAGCCAGGATTATGTCACAAAGGCATTTAAAGTAGAAACAAATGAGCGTTCCAATGTAAAGACAGAGGCAGGAAAATACGAGACAAACGTAAAGAATGTATTTACTGCAGGCGATATGCACAGAGGACAGTCTCTTGTGGTATGGGCAATCAAAGAGGGCAGGGAAGCTGCAAAGGCAGTGGATATCAGTCTGATGGGTTATACCAATATCAATTAGAAAAACTGCGGGCAGATGGCGGAAAAAATCCGGCTGTCTGCCTTTTTCTATTATTATAATAGGAACAAAAATTCGCAGTTTACTTTATTATACGAAGAAAACAGTGCTATTATGGGAAAATTCTGCTGAAACTATAAGAGAGTTATTGACAGAACTACAAAGTTATATTATGATGATATAGTTAGAAAATAATAATAAGATGGGATGATTTTAGAAAATGTACAAGAGAGAATCAGGAAGCTGGTTAAAGCATGGTGATTTTATTATACTGGATATTCTGTGTATACAGATCGCCCTGCTGGTGGCATATATGTTCCGGAATGGATTTGAATTTCCGTGGAAAAATGACACCTATCAGCAGATGGCATTTATTTTGACCATTATGGATATTGTGGTCGTTTTTTTTATGCAAAGTTATAAAGGAATTCTGAGAAGGGGATATTTCCGGGAATTTAAAGAAACTTTACTTCATGTATCAGCAACCATCACGGGTTTTATATTGTTCAATTTTATAACAAAGTCGGGACAGCAGTATTCCAGAATGGTGGTTGTACTGATGTGGGAAATAGCCATTATCCTGTGTTATATGATAAGGGTATGGAGAAAGAAAGTTTTAAAAAGCCGGGCGGCTCTGACACAGAAGGGAAAAAAGGCTCTGGTAATTCTTTCAGACTATGCCATGGCGGAAACCTTTGCGGGCAGAATCAGTAAGAATAATTACAGTGACAGGAAGCTTGCAGGTATCATAGTAACGGACAGAGATTTGACAGGACAGACGATAAAGGGGATTCCTGTTGTAGCGGATCGGAAAAATGCCGTAAATTACCTCTGTCAGAACTGGGTGGATGAGGTCATTACCTGTTATAATAACAACGAAGATGTGATCAATCCGATTCTTGAGGATTGCAGGGAAATGGGAATTACCGTCCACATTGCACTGACAAAATGTGGAATAGAAGGTGCAAAGAGGAGAATAGAAAACGTGGGCGGATATACAGTGGTAACGAATTATATTACCTCGGCAAGCAACAGGCAGATTTTCCTCAAACGGCTGATGGATATCTGCGGTGGTATCATCGGATGTCTTATTACCCTGATACTATTTCTGTTTGTTGCACCTGCAATCTACATCAAATCTCCCGGACCGATCTTCTTTTCCCAGATTCGTGTAGGAAAAAACGGAAAGAAATTCCGGATTTATAAATTCCGGAGTATGTATATGGATGCTGAAGAGCGCAAAAAAGAGCTGATGAAGCAGAACAAAGTAAAAGACGGTATGATGTTTAAAATGGATCATGACCCGCGCATTATCAAGGGAGTGGGGAATTTTATCCGGAAAACCTCGATCGATGAATTTCCACAGTTCTTCAATGTTTTAAAAGGTGATATGAGCCTTGTGGGAACAAGACCGCCGACGGTGGACGAATGGGAGAAATACAATAAGCATCACAGAAGAAGAATGGCGATTAAGCCGGGACTGACCGGTATGTGGCAGATCAGTGGCAGGAGCAGCATTACGGACTTTGATGAGGTTGTTGCACTGGATACAAAATACATAGCAGAATGGAATATCGGACTCGACATTAAGATCTTATTTAAGACGGTCGGAGTTATATTTACAGGAAAAGGATCGCAGTAATGCGGTCCTTTTGATATTGCAGACGATGTGAGGAGAGTATACAAGTCCAATGGCAGAATGTAAAAATGGAGTTTTGATGAAAAAATAGTAAGGCAGTGTGAAAAAATAATAAAATTACAGAAGAAAACCACCTGAAAGTGTAAGGATGGGTGACTGAAAATGGCACAAATACGGCATTTATGCAAAGTGAACAAAAGAATATAAAAAATGGCTGATATATGAAAAAAATGTGAATAAAAAGGTTGACAAAATTATAATTGAGAGTTATTATAATGCTTGTAAAAAATAAAGGTTACCCAAAAGGGGAACGAATATTTAAAATGGAGGTATTTCTTATTATGAAGAAGAAATTTTTTGCAGTAGCAATGGCTACAACAATGGCACTTTCAACAGCTGTAACAGCTATGGCTGCAACAGCAACAGAAGCTGATATTACAGATGCATTCAAGGTTAACACAGGTGATGAAGCTGTAACAGGTAATTTTGATGTAACTTATACATTCCATAATGCTACTAAAGATACTTCAGCAAACTGGAATAACTTTGCATTAGAAATTTTTGATGGAAATGGCCAGTTCATTACATTAAGAGCAGATGCTTTCGGATGGACAGCTGGTAGCTGGACATTAGGTGGAGATACAGTTGATAATGCTGGTAAGAACCCTCTTTGGACAGGTCAGCCAGAAGACTGGACAGCTTGGGTAGCAGACATGAAAAATGCAGATGTTACTGTTAATGTAAAGAGATCAGGAAACGTATTTAACGTTCAGTACGATATGAAGGGTGCAAGCAACTCCTATCAGTTTAAAACAGCAGTTACTGTTAAGGAAGAAGTTCCAGATGCATTAAATATTCATATTACTGGTGAAAAAGTAAACTTAACAAATGTTAAATTTACAAATGGTGCAGCAGCTCCAGCAGGCGATGCAACAAAAGCAGCAGATAACGGAACAGCAGCTCCAGCAGGCAATGCAACAAAAGCAGCAGATAACGGAACAACAAAAGCGGCAGACAGCACAACAAAAGCAGCTGCAGCAAACAACACAGCTACAACAAAGGCAGCAACAAAGACATCTCCTAAGACAGGTGATGTAGCTCCTATCGCAGCATTAGGTGCAGTAGCAGTAGTAGCTTGCGCTGGTGTAGTAGTTTCTAGAAAGAAAGTTACAGAATAATTTAACATAGTATAGAAACAATACTTAAGTAATGATAATTGAAGAGAAGTACGCATTGTACTTCTCTTTAATTGCATATTGGAGAAAATTGGAAGATATTTTCACAATTCAGGAAAACCCGGGAGGTTTTTATATTAGAGTCATCAATATGGTGAAATATACATTGATTTTAGGAGGAAAGTTAAATGATGAAGAAGAAATTTTTTGCAGTAGCATTAGCTACAACAATGACAGTTTCAACTGTTATGACAGCTTCAGCTGAAACTATTTCAGGTGCATGGTGGACATCATGGAGCCAGGGCTATGAAGTGGCAGATGGAGAAACTGTTGAGTTTGATATGGAACTCAAAGGTGGAGATGCAGTGTGGAACAATGTTGCGGCTGTATTTGTAAATGGTAAGACAACCGGTACAACAGCACCGGCAGATGAAGTAGCAGGATATAAGGAATACGCAGTAGTCCGTGGTGATAACTGGGGCTGGGGCGGTGGAGATAACAAAACCGTTGACGGCAATGACATTTCTTATCAGGGTGGAATCGCAGATTTAGGAGATGCAGATTTTATTGCAACAATGAAAGATGCACATCTTGAGGTAAGCGTTACCAGAGAAGGAAATGATATCGAATATACATACACAGCAATAGGTGCAAATGGAATTGAAACAACTAGAACAGTAAACTTTACATCAGATCTGAGTGAAGGATGCTATGTATTCTTTGTTTCTGATGGTTCAACTGTAGATATTTCTCTTGTTGAAGAAGATCCTTCAGAAGATCCAACAGATGATACAAAGAAGGATGATACAACAGAAGCAACCACAAAGAAAGATGATGCTGCAAAGGAAACAACTACAAAGAAGGAAGAATCTACCACAAAGAAGGAAGAATCTACTACAGCTGCAACAAGTGTAAAGACTGAAGCTACAGCTACAGATGCTGCTAAGGCTGGTGCAACTGTAACAGGAACAAATGTACCAACAGGTGCAACTGTAACAGTAAATACTGTAACAGACAAAGATACACTTGCTAAAGTAGACAAGGCTGTAAAAGATACTTTAAGCAGCAAAGTAGGCAAATATGCAGTATTAGACATTACTATGCTGGATGTAGCAGGTACAAAGATTCAGCCTTTAAACAATGGCAATGTTCTTGTAACTATCGATGTTCCTTCAACATTAGATGCAAACAAAGGACTTGTTGTATATCGTATGGAAGATAACGGAACTTTAACAGAGTTAAAGACATCTGTTGAAAATGGTAAAGTTTCTTTTGAAACAAATCATTTCAGCACATACATCGTAGCAGAGAAAGCAGCCGTAGCAGAAGAAACAACTACAGCAGCTGCTGCAAAAGAAACAACTACAGCAAAGACAAATTCACCAAAGACAGGTGATGCAGCTCCGGTTGCAGCTCTTATGGTTGTAGCATTAGGTGCTTGCGGTGCAGTTATCGCATCTAAGAAAAAGAACGCTTAATCAGCAGGAATTCTGATTCTGAAAAAGATAAAGGATAAATAGAAGCGGGAGAGAATTGCAGGATTCTCTCCTGTTTATATGTATCAGAAGTTTACAGAACTTTTTCTATCTTGTTGACGTTGCATAAAAAATGTGGTAGAATAAATGCAAATTTATGAAAGGTTACATAAATTTATCATATTTCAATAATATGTGAAAGGGAGGCTTTTTTTATCATGAAGAAAAGATTATTAACAGTAGCAGGAGCTACAGTATTAGCACTCAGCATGAGTGTATCTGCATTCGCAGCAGATATGGTAACATCAGATGTTGATTATGGTACAGCAGGAAATGCGGTTGAAGGTTCAGAATGGAACTCAGCAGCAAATGGACAGTTTGAAATCAAAGATAACACAACCATTACATTCACATTCAATTCAACAACAAATGATACATCAAATGCTGTATTCGGATGGGTTGCAGAAGTATCAGAAGATAGTAAGAACTGGTTTACCATTACACAGGGTGGTACTGGCTGGTTAGTAGGTGACTGGCTTACAAATGGTCAGTATACAATCGAGAAGAGCTGGGAAGATACAGATGCAGCTGCATATGCAGCTGCTACAGTAGGTGCAGATGTTGTATTAAAGGTTACAAGATCTGGTAAACAGTTCGTATTTGAATCAACAACAAAAGGAAGTGATGGAAAAGAATATACACAGAAAGCAGTAGGTGTACTTTCAGAAGAACCTACAGGTAGTGTATTTGTTCAGGTTGGTTGCGACCACGGTTCCATGATTATGTATAGTGCTAAATATTCAGAAGCCGGTGCTGTAGAAGAAGTAACAACAAAAGAAAAAGTAACCTTAAAACCAAACATGGATGCAAACAAAGGTGTTGCAGGAAGCAATGACAGCACAAGCGAATCAAATGACAGCGATTCAAGCACAACAGTTATCGTTGTAGTTGTAGCGGTAGTATTGGTTGTAGCTGTAGTAGCAGGTGTACTGGTAGCAACAAAGAAAAAGAATAACTAACTAGAATATAAGACAGAATTATTATTGAATTATGATAAGAAAAGAGGCAGGTGATGCCTCTTTTCTGGTTCTATGCGAAAATTAAAATATGAACAGATTTTGAATTTGTCTGGTTTTAATAGAATGGAAAATTTTCTATAGTAAAATTGCACAAAAACGGAAGCCTGATAAGAAAATGAGAAAAATGCAGAAAAAAGTAAAAAACGGGCTTTGATTATTGCGTGAAAGAACTGAAAAAAACATGAGAATTGAGGAAAAACAGAAGAATAGGGAGAAAAGTAAATGATAAATTGTGTCGCTATTTGGCAAAAAGTATCATTATTTTGCAAAAATTCAAAATAAGATAGTTGTAATATTTCAACAAAAAATAGAACATATCAGATTGACATATATGGCGAAATTGTATATAATATTAACATAGTATAAGTGCGACCAGGCCTGCCTTCTTGTGTAAAATGACTAGAGAAGAGGGGTTTATTGTGCTTAAATATCAAATTAAGAGGAGGCATGTTTTATGAAACGTCGAGGCCTGACAAGGGTTGTGGCATTAGCAACAGTTGTTACCATGATGTCTGCGGAATTATCTGCATATGCGACAGAGAACGTAGACACAGCTGCAGGTACATCAACTGAAGCCACAGCGGAATCAGACGAGGCAGTGACTACCGATTTATCGGATGGCGATGCGAAAGCAGTCACCGATGAAACAACGGGAACTGTCGAAAATGAAAGGCTTGAACACAATTATGAAATAGTCAGCAAGAGTTATAAGAATCCTGTCTATACTGGCGAATCGATTGTGTATTCTGCAGAAGATGTTTTTGATGCAGAATCAAGTTCAGCCTTATTGGTAACTGATAAAAAAGAAACACATGACTATGGTGCATCAGCCGTAGAATTGGGTTTGAATGATGAGGGAGCTGTTGATGAAAGTGGAAATGCGCTTCCGGGTAAAGTTGCTAAGTTAAAATTAAATGTAGAAAAAGCAGGTGTATATGCAGTCGCTTTTGATTATATTACAAATGACGAAGATTCCATACTTGTCCCGGAACTTTCATTATCATTAAATGGCGAGGTTCCATTTTATGAGTGTAACAGATTAATATATGAGAATTACTGGGCACCGGCAATTGATGAAGATACCGGAAAGGCAGTTAAGGAAACTGACCGTTATGGAAATCAGATCGTTGCAAGCCCGGAAAAAGTAATGAAATGGCAGAAGAAATATATTATGGATGCCAGCTACAGATACTCAACTCCATTAATGCTTGAGTTAAAACAGGGAGAGAATGAGATTGGGCTTACCCTGACAGAAGGCTCACTCATGATTGGAAATGTTTATCTGGAAGCAGAACCGGAACTGAATGAAGTTAAGACAGGAACTTCAGCAGAAGGAAGTAACATAATTACAGCACAGGCCGCAGAACCGGATTACAAGAATGATTCTGCAATCAGAGCTACCTGTGAGTATGACCCTGACCTGGATCCTTATGATGCAAAGACAAAGGTGCTCAATATTATTGACAGTGCTTCATTCTCAGGAGCAGGACAGAGTCTTACATACAAGTTTAATGTAGAAAAAGAAGGATATTATTATCTTGCATATCATTACCGTCAGGCAGATAAGACTGATATGCCGGTATTTGCCAACATTGTTATAGATCAGCAGCTGTTTATAACAGGCGATGATAATGCAGCAACAAATGATGTTTTAACATCTTATGCATTTGATTACACAAAGTCTTTCCAGAATGAAACCATTACGGACAAGGATGGAAAGAAGATGGCAATCTACTTCTCGGCAGGAGAACATACTATTACAACTACGATTTCAAATGACGTTCTTCGTCAGACACTTCAGGTTGTAGATCAGATTTCCAGCGAAGTAAGTGATTTGTCACTGGAAGTATCAAAAGTGTCAAGTACAACAGATAAGTACAGAAGTATTAAGATTACAGACTATGTACCGGATATCAATGACAGACTTGACAGATGGATGAAAGAACTGACTGAAGAATATGACAGACTTGCTGCCTATTCTCCGGAAGAGAATGTTGGAGCACTTTCTTCACTGAATCTTGCGATTGAGAAACTTAAGAGCCTTGCAGAAGAACCAAACAAGATTCCTTACCGTGTGAAAGAACTTAGTACAAGCTCCAGTTCAGTAAATCAGTATATTGCAAACTTTATTACAGATATTACAAAGAATGCGATTTCATTAGACAGAGTTTATCTCTATCAGGATGATACAGAACTTCCGGGTAAAGCAAGCATCTTTACCAAGATCTGGGGTTCTATTTTAAGATTCCTGGCATCTTTTGACAGCCAGGCATACTCGGTTGATAATTCAGATGATACCCATTTACAGGTATGGATTAACAGACCAAGACAGTATCTGGAAATTATTCAGAGAATGATTGATAATGAATTTACAGCAAAGACAGGTATTAAGGTAGACTTATCCATTATGCCTGATGCACAGAAACTGATTCTGTCAAATGCGGCGGGAAATGCGCCGGATGTGGCACAGGCAGTTGATTATGCACTCCCGATTGAATTTGCAATGAGAGATGCAGCAGTAGATTTAACACAGTTTGACGGAGCAAAAGAAGTTCTGGAACAGTTTTCACCAGGTTTATTCGTTCCTTCCACAATGAACGGAGGAATTTATTCATTGCCGGAAACATTCTACTTCTGGGTACTCTTCTACAGAACAGATATTTTAAACAAACTTGACATTGAAGTACCGGAGACAATCGAAGAAGTAGAAGAATTACTTCCGGAATTAAAGAACAGAGGTCTTGATTTCTTCTATCCGACAGCAGGTACAACAGGTACAAGAACATTTGCGATGACCACACCATTGATTTATCAGAATGGCGGTGCTTTATATGACAAGACAGCCGGTGATACAACACTTGACAGTGAGGCATCCATTAACGGATTTACAACATTAACAGAATTATTTACAATTTATGATATTCCACAGGAAATCACAAGTTTCTATCAGCATTTCAGAAACGGAGATATTCCGATTGGTGTTTCAGATTACTTCATGTACAGTACTTTGATTACAGCAGCTCCTGATATTGAAAACTCATGGCAGATTTCACTTGTTCCTGGTGTAAAAGATGAGGATGGAAACATTCAGCGTCAGACAGCCGGTGCAGCACAGTCATCCATGGTTCTTAAGAACTCAAGAAAAGCAAAAGTTGCATGTACAGAAGGTTATGGAAACAGCCAGAATGGTGAGATGGACAGACAGGAAGCTGCATGGGAGTACTTAAAGTGGTGGATGGATACAGATACTCAGGTTGAGTTCGGTACAACACTTCAGACAACATACGGTGAATCCTATATCTGGAACTCAGCAAATACAGAAGCATTCTCAAAACTTCCATGGAAGAGCCGTGATAAGCAGATTATTCTTGAACAGATGGATAATATTCAGGAAACACCGCGTATCCCTGGTACTTATATGTTAGAGAGAGAATTAAGTAATGCATATGTAGCAGTTGTAACAAATGGTGGTATACTTAGAACAGAGCTTGACTCCGCAATTAAGCGAATCGACAGAGAAACTGAGAGAAAACTGAAAGAATTTGGTTATCTTGATTCGGAAGGCAATGTAATCAAAGAGTACACCGTACCGGATGTGGACTATGTAAAAGACATTATTAGTAAATTGGATTAAGGATAGGAGGAAATTTATAAAATGAAAACTGGTAAAAAATATCCCTTTTTGTTCCTGCTTCCATATCTGTTAGTCTTTACGGTATTCATTATCCTGCCGATTTGCGTAGCAGTAGTATTATCATTTACGGACTTTAATACCGTACAGATGCCTAATTTTGTAGGCTTTAACAACTATATTAATCTGGCAACACAGGACTCCATCTTCATGCAGTATGTATTACCGAATACGGTTACATTTGCACTGATTGTAGGACCTGGCGGATATTGCTTGTCATTCCTGCTTGCATGGGCAATTGCACAGCTGACAAGAGTACCGAGAACAATATTAGCACTTATTTTCTATTCACCTTCACTGACAACTGGTGTTGCCATGAACGTACTTTGGAAAATCATTTTCTCAGGTGATGCAACAGGTTATTTAAATGCTATCTGTATTAATCTGGGAATTCTGAATGAGCCGAGAACATGGCTGATTTCAGACCTCCTTCCGATTATGATTATCATCGGACTGTGGAGTAGTGCGGGTGTTGGATTCCTTGCCATGTTAGCAGGTATTATGAATGCAGATGAGGAATTATATGAAGCGGGTGCAATCGATGGAATTAAGAACAGATTCCAGCAGATGATTTACATCACAATCCCGACAATGAAAGCACAGATGTTATTCGGTGCCGTTATGGCAATCGTAAATACATTTAATAACGGTGCAATCGGTGTTACTCTTTCAGGTACAAACCCGACGCCTGGATATGCAGGACAGTTAATTGTAAACCATATTGATGACTACGGATTTATCCGTTATGAAATGGGTTATGCAGCAGCAGTATCAGTTGTACTTCTTCTGATTATTACACTGTTCTCAAAGGTTGCAAGTTCATTATTCACAGAGAAAGAATAGAAAGGAGAGCGAAAAAATGGCCGGATATAAAGGAAATGGTATCAATCCATCAAAGTTTGACCGCAGTCAGATTAAAATCTATATAATTTTATTACCATTGGCAGTGTTTATGCTCTTCCCAATTGTATTTATTTTCTGTCATGCGTTTAAGCCACCAGCTGAGTTGTTTGCGTTCCCACCGAGATTCTATGTTGTAAACCCAACATTGGATAACTTTTCGGAACTGTTGAAATCAGCTCGTAATGCGGGTGTTCCATTGAGCCGATATGTAATGAACAGTGTGTTTGTTACAGCGGTTGTCTGCGTTGCAAATATTATTATGTCAACAATGGCAGCGTTTGCATTATCAAAGATGAAGTTTAAAACAAGAGGACTTATTTTCAATATCAATCAGAAGGCAATGATGTTCGTGCCTGCAGCAGTATTGATTCCTAGATACTTAATCATGAATGGTATGGGTATCCTGAATACATACTGGGCACATATCCTTCCACTGATTGCAATGCCTGTCAGCCTGTTCCTGATTAAACAGTTCGTTGACGGTGTACCGGATGCATTGATTGAAGCTGCATCCATTGATGGTGCTTCACCATTCAGAATTTACTGGTCGGTTATCCTTCCACTGGTAAAACCTGCGATTGCAACAGGTGTCATCCTTGCATTTAACCAGGCTTGGCCATATGTGGAAAGTTCAAACAACTTTGTAAATACAGATAGTATGAAGACACTTTCATTCTACATGACAACCCTTGCCAATGCAAACAATGTTGTACAGGGCCAGGGTGTTGCAGCAGCAGCCTCCTTAATCATGTTTGTACCTCAGTTAATTTTATTCATCTTCTGTCAGAGAGACGTTATGAATACAATGGCAAGTTCAGGTATCAAATAATAATATAAAGTTATTTAGAATATTGAAGGAGGTCAATATGAAGAAAATTTATAAAAGAGCCATAGCATTTCTGTTTGCTGTTTTATTTATTGCTTTTGAAGTGGCACAGCCGGTTATATCTTTTGCAAAAGTACCATATAAGACATATACGCAGAATGGATATGGAGAATTAGTGGAAACGCAGACAGCGTACACACCATATTCCACAATTACAAAGATTCAGTCCAATATCGAAGGGGAAGATGACTTTGAGTTAAAGAAACCGGAAGATATTAAGATTGACTCAAAAGGTAACTTATTTATCGCAGATACAGGCAACCACCGCGTGGTTGTCTGCGATTCAACCGGTACACTGATTACCATTATCGGTGAAGAGGATTTAACAGCTCCTACCGGAATCTTTGTCCGTGAAGAAGAAGACGGAACAGAACTCGTCTATGTAGCAGATCAGCAGTATGTTGGCAAAAAAGAAGGTGCTGTTGTTGTATACGATATGGACGGTAATCTGAAAGCAACTTATAAGAAACCGGATGATGTTCTGTACGGTAGCAGTACAAAGTATCAGCCACAGAAACTGGTTGTAGATAAAGGTGGAAATATGTATATTTCTGCAAAGGGTAATACAAATGGTGTTATCCAGATCTCTCCAAAGAATGGAGGAACTTTCCTCGGATACTTTGCAACAAATACAGCATCCGTAAATATTACAACAATCTTCTTAAACCTGATATTATCAGATGAACAGAAGGCAAGAAGATCCATCACACCGTCTTCCGTTACAAACATCGGAATTGATGAGAAAGGTCTTATCTATACAGTAACATCTTCTGACAGTGTGGCAACACCGGTAAAGAAGTTAAACATTGCAGGTGGTAACCTTTTACAGTGTGATGTATATCCAAGCAACAGCCTTGCAATATGCGTAGGAAAGCATGGAAGTATCTTTGTTGGTACAAAGAATGGTTATATTTATGAATATACCAGTGAAGGTTCACTGCTCTTTGCCTTAGGTGCAAAAGATGACGGTTCACAGTACAGAATTGGTCTTTTCCAGAGCCTTTCAGCAGTAGAAGTAGATCAGAATGATAATATGTATGTACTTGATACCGAAGTAAGTACGATTCATATCTTTAAGCCAACCGAATTTACAACTCTCGTACATGATTCCCTCGACTATTTTGAAGAAGGAAAGTACGAAGAAAGTAAAGCTCCATTGGAGCAGGTAATCCAGATGAACGGTCTGTTCGATTATGCAAACATGGCTATGGGACGTGCTTTATATAATGAAGAGAATTATTCAGATGCATTATCCTACTATCGTCTGGCAAAGAATAAAGACGGTTATTCTGACTCTTTCTGGGAACTCAGAAATATCTGGCTTAACAAGTACGTTATGCATATGATTATTGCAATCGTAGCAGTTGTAATTGTTGTTAAGATTTTAAAGAAACTTGACAAAAGCAAGGGAATCTTTAATCCAATCAGAAAAGCAACAGAAAGCTTCAGAAGCAAGCAGCTTGTAAAACAGATTTTCTACGGATTTAAGTATATGCGTCATCCGTTTGATGGTACCTATGGTGTTAAGAGAGAAGGAATGTGTTCTTATCTCGCAACATTCATTGTCGGTGTCATTGGCATACTGGTATTTGTAATCAATAAATACTTCTGCGGATTCCTTGTAAAATATGTCAGGGACGGAAGATACAACATTGCAACAGATATTATTGAAATCGTAGTAGTTATGCTGTTCGCAGCACTTGTAACATACTTGATTTGTACAATTAATGATGGTGAAGCAAGATTTAAGGAAATATTAGTTGGTTATGTATATTCATTCATGCCATACATTGTACTCCAGCCATTCATCTACTTATTCGGAATGGTAGTTACCTACAATGAAATGTTTGTTATTGAATTTGCAAATATCATCATGTTTACATGGATTGTCATACTTATTTTCCTGACAATCAAAGAAATTAACAACTATTCAGTCAAAGAAACGTTTAAGGTAATTGGTCTTACAATATTTGCAGCATTTGTGTTTGTATTAATGGCATTTGTTATTTACATTCTCTTTGCTCAGATTATCGGATTCTTTACCTCATTCGGCGGAGAGGTGGTGCATCGAATTGGCGGCAGGTAAACTTAAAAGATTGCTCAGCATGGGACTCGTGTGTTTAATGCTGACTCCGATTGTATCATTTGCAACAAATGATACAGCAGGAGATACCCAGGCAGAAGAAACAAATGCAGACGACACAGCTGCAAGTGATAATAAGACAACTGCAAATACAGCTGCAGCACCGGTTGAAAAGAATGGTGTTGTAAAGCAGACAACAGGGGTCAGCTTTATTGACAAGATCAATTCAGCCTCTATCACAGTGGATGGAGAATTATCACAGGAAAAAGTGGATCAGGCATTAAATAACCTGATTGCTTCTTCCGCAGACAGACGGAAAGCTGCTTATAAATTAGTAACAAAGCAGCCGGAAGCAGATTCCACACAGACAGAGAAAGCATTTGATTCCAGCAAGGTCATTGATGGACATATGTATGTCTGCGAATCAGAAGATTATGAATTATATGTAAAACCGTCAAACTTATCAATCTTATTGAGAGATAAGAAGACAGGAACATTATTAAGATCAACACTTGAAGATGAAGAAGCATATGTAAGAAGCAGCCAGACTCCTGCATTTAACCGAATTACTTCAGGAGTAACCATTATGCCGATTAAGTACGATCCGAAATCAGAATCACGTTCCGGTATGTACGATAAGACAAACAGCCAGGCTTCTTCCAGAGATGCAGAGATTACCTATGATAAGACAACAAATGGATTTACTGCACATCTGAACTTTAACAATAAGCAGAATGATGTATCATTAAAAGGACTTAATATTCAGTTTGATGTTGTAGTAACCCTGGATGATATGGGACTCCATGTATCTATTCCGGATGATACCATCAAAGAAAATCTGGAAGATGGTAAACTTGGTTACATGATGGGGGATGTATATCTTTTCCCATTATTAGGATATACCGATCGTGGTGACACAGACGGATATATGATTTTACCGGATGGAAATGGTATTATCGTAAATTTCCAGGATTTCTATCAGGATGGTACTGCAAAATATAAGAGCGGATATTCTGCAAGAGTTTACGGTGCAGATGTCAGCCTCGATACGATCACAACAGATGATTCCAGTAAGGAAAGAGAAGACTTTAACGATTCCGAAGATGTCATAGCTCCATATTTCGGTATGGTACATGATTATTCTGCATTCAATGACGGAAGTCATGAAAAGGATATCGCAGTACTCGGTTTTGTAACAAGCGGTGAATATGCATGCACAATCAAAGGTAACTTCAATGGTGTAAACTCATCCTTTGAAAACTATGTATTTGCCAATGCTACTTACAGAGAAGTATATCAGCAGCCGGTTGATAATGCTTCCAACAATGCCATGACAGAAGTAACGGATATTGCCCTTCAGAATTTACAGATTGATTTCCTGCTTGCAAGTGGCGACGAAGCAAATTATTCCGGGCTTGCCAATAGGACAAGGGAACTTCTGAAAGATAAGGGTATTATCACAGAGGCAAAAGATCTGGATTATGATGTAAGAATCGATTTCCTGGGTGTTGATAAAGAAAACTTCCTTCTTTTCAGAAGAAATGTTGTAGCAACAACCATTGAAAATATCGAAACAATTATATCAAAACTCCAGGAAAACGGTGTTGAAGATATCGCAGCTTATTATGACGGCTGGCAGAAAGATGGAATGTACAATCTGCCGAATACAGACTTCAAAGTAGACAGTGATCTCGGTGGAAACAGTGCATTAAAGAAACTGGCAGATAAGTATGATGGTACATCCGTAAGCCTCTCCCTGATTCAGGATATGCTTACAATTAATGATACCACTTCAAATTCAACCTTTACAGCAATGAAGCTGATTAATAAGAGAACATACTCTTATACCGACAAATTCTTAAACGTGTATAAGACATTTAAGTATCTGACACCTTCCAAGACAAATGAATATCTTAAGACATTTGCAGATAATGTACAGAAGGGTGGAATTAGTAATATTTCCTTATCCGGATTTACAGATACTTTATCAAGTTATTCATTAAACAGCAAAAAGTATACAAGAAAAGATGCAATGGATTATTACACCAGTGCAATGGATGAAGTAATTGGCAAAGGAATGAATGTATCCATGGAAGAACCGTCCATGTATTTCTGGAAATATACAGATGAATATCTGGATATGCCAATCAGCTCATCCATGTATGTGTACACTTCCAGTGAAATTCCTTTCCTTACATCAGTACTCAAAGGAAGTATGAAGGTTTATTCCGAATATGTGAACTTTGAAGCTAATCAGACAGAATTCTTCTTGAAGTTAATTGAAACAGGTGTTTACCCATCTTTCTTATTAACTTATGAGAGTCCTACAGTCCTTCAGTATACAAACTCAAGCTGGGATTATTCCTCAGATTATGAGCAGTATATCAGTGTTATTTCAGAGTTCAACCAGGATTTGAAAGCAGTAAATGAGAAGACAGAAGGAGCCTCTATTGTAAAACACCAGATGAATTACGATGGTAATAACAATCTGACAAAGGTAACTTACAGTAACGGTACGGTTGTTTATGTGAACTACTCAGAAGACGCTGTTTCAGCTGATGGAGAAACTATCGATGGATTATCATATAAGGTAGGTGAAGAATAATGTCAACTAAAACAGAAGAAATTAAAGAAGAAATCAAAGAGCAGCCGAAAAAGGAAAAGGCTCCGAAGGAAGAAAAGAAAGATACAAAGAAGAAAAAGAAAACCTATACCGTAGACGAACTCTTGAGCCAGAATGAGAGAATGGAATTATTCGACGAGTATGGCAGAAGGAAGAAAATCAAGGTAAAGGTAAAAGAAGGCAAGTTAAAGAAGCGTGAAAACAGAATGGGTTATGTGTTCATGATTCCATATGTTGCCGGTGCATTAATCTGTCTGCTGTATCCGTTAATCATAGCGATTATCTACGCATTCAGTAATGTAGTTGTAAAAACAAATACCGTTACCTTTAATGGTATCCAGAACTTTGCAAGTGTACTTGATAAGAACCCTGAGCTGATTACCCAGCTCGGTACACTGGCATTCAAGATGCTTCTTGGTGTACCACTTATCGTAGTATTTGCACTGCTTATGGCAATGATGCTGAATATGAAACTGCCGGGAAAAGGTGTTTACAGAACGATCTTCTTCCTGCCAGTTATCGTAGTCAGCGGTCCGGTTATGACCATGATCAATTCCGAAAACAGTAGTATTCAGGCAGTTGATATGACAGTCATTGAATCGGTAATACAGAGTTTACTTCCAGCCTGGATTTCAGATTCTGTATTGTGGATTTTTAGCAATATCATCATGTTATTATGGTATTCCGGTGTACAGATCCTGATTTTCCTTGCAGCATTGCAGAAGATTGATACTTCACTTTATGAAGCTGCAAAGATCGACGGTGGTTCTAACTGGGAATGTTTCTGGAAGATTACACTTCCAACCATTAAGCCAATGCTTCTGTTAAATGCGATTTATACCGTTGTATTCCTGTCACAGGATGCAATCATCAGCCCGCTGATTGATACAATCAAGGCAGCATTACAGAGTGTCATGGGTTATGGATATGCCGCAGCATTTGCATGGATGTATGCAATCGTGGTACTGCTCTTCGTTGGTATTGTTGCTTTATGTTTCCTTCCAAAGAAGGATTTGTATGAGAAGCAGATCAAGAAGAACAAGCAGCTTGAAAAGAAGACTAGAAAGAAACTTGCAAAACATCAGAAGCAGTTAATCAAGAACCAGATTAAGCTTCAGAAAGCAATTCAGAAGGAAGAAAAGATGAAACTTGCAGGAAAAGACCTGGGAGGAGGTAATTACGATGGCTGATGCAGTAAAAGAAGTTAAACCAAAGAAGGAAAAAGCAGAAAAAGTTAAAGTAAAAAAAGCCAAGACTCCTATGTCGAAGGAAAAGCTTCACAAGATAATGTTTGGTACGAAAGATGACATGGGCCTCTTGAAAAAAATTGTGGTTTATGTTATACTTACTTGTGTTGGATTTGTGTTTGTATATCCATTATTAAAGGTATTAAGTACAAGTTTCATGTCATTGTCAGATTTGTTTGACTCATCCATCAACTGGATTCCGTCAAAGCTCAGATTTGAGAACTACAGGACAACCATGAAAGCCATGAATTACTGGAAATCATTAAAAGACAGCTTTATTATATCCGGTCTTCCTACTTTATGCCAGGTAGTTTCCTGTTCCATCGTAGGATACGGACTTGCAAGATATAATTTTAAAGGAAAGAACTTTATCATGGGATTGATTATCTTCTCATTTGTTCTTCCTAGTTCACTTTTAATGACAACACAGTATCAGATGTATACATCTTTTGGATGGACAGGTAAACTGATGACATTTATTTTCCCTGCTATTCTGGCAAATGGATTTAAGTCACAGTTGTTTATCCTGATCTGCTGGTCATTCTTCAAGCAGATTCCGCCGGTATTAAATGAAGCGGCTGCTATTGATGGTGCCGGACATTTTAAATCATTCTTTAAGATTGCACTTCCATCAGCAGCGGGAGCATTAATCGTAGTATTAATCTTCTCCTTCGTATGGTACTGGAATGAACAGTATTTATCACAGCTTTACTTATACAGTAAGGTTAAGGAAAACAATATTTATACACCGTTGATTAATCAGCTGTCAATCTTTGATTCAGCATTCGACAGTGCATATAACAGTAATACTGGTCCTGGTTCGTCAAATTCAGCGACGATCAATGATGCTTACCGAATGGCAGCAACGATATTAACTATTTTACCGTTATTAATTATTTATGCAGTTTTACAGAAGCAGTTCGTAGAAAGTGTGGACAGAGCTGGTATCACTGGTGAATAATACCAATATATTATGCAGGAAATTCTCCGGAATTTCCTGTATGATTTGAATTTATCATATGGGTTTAAGTATGCCTGGCATACTGCCAATAAATAAAAAAAGGGAAAAATTAATAAAAAGGAGGATGTCTTATGTCAAAGAACATAAAGAAAGTGCTTTGCTTAACTCTTGCAGTAGCTATGACAGGAAGCCTGTTTACAGCATGTGGTAAGAAAGAAGAGAAGAAGCAGGTTGCAACTCTGTCACCAATGACCGAGGATGAAATCACTCTTACTTACCAGTTCTGGGAAGATGGTCCTATTGTAGACTCTCTGAATAAAGAATGGGCAAAGAAATACCCTAACATCACAGTAAAACCAAGTGAGGTACTTGTTACAGACAACAATACAAACTTAACGAACTATCTGGGAACAGATAACATGCCGGACGTATTCTGGGTACTTGGTACACCGGATTTCGCAATCACAAATGGTATGTTAACTAACATGGATGGTATGTGGAGTGCAGACCCTGATACAAAGAAGGTTATCGGTGGTATCAATGAATTCCAGCTTGGATATCTTGGAACAGACGGCAAGTGGACAACACCTGTTAAGTTCTTCCCAACAGAAGCATGGTTAAACATGAACTACTTCACAACACATAATGCAGATATGCCATCTACAGACTGGACATTTGAAGATATGGAATCTTTAGCAGAAAGCCTTACAACTGGTGATGGCCAGGGATGGGGTGTATCTGAAGCTGTTACAGTTATCACATGGTATCCTATCGCATCTGATGCAGATTGTATCGGTGAGTTCGGTTGGAATGGTAAAGAATTTGACCTGACTAACTGGGCTGACGGTGTGGAAATTGAAAAAGGATGGATCGACAAAGGTTACAAAGCTCCTGCTGTTATCGAAGGAACAGACAACCAGTTTCCTCAGGATTTAGGTATGGTTGCTATGCGTCTTGATAACTGGTGGTGCTGGGAAAGATATTGGGACAAAGATGAAATGTATACACGTCATGTATACTGGGTTCCATATGTACTCCCTCATACCGAAGACAATTCAAGCAGTGATACATATCTTGCTACCATGGACTTTGGTGGTATTTATGCTGACTGTGCTTATCCTCGTGAAGCATACGAAGTTCTTAAATACTTTGCATGGGGTCCGGAAGGATGGACATACAAACTTTCCAAATATGATGAAATCGTTGCTGTTGGTGCAGAAGGTGACGGAGCTTCCGTATCAGGTTTAGTTCCTGGACCTATCAATAACTGCCCAATCACAACAGATGATACTATCTGGGAAGAATACCAGAAGAAACATCCAACAACTCTTGCTGGTGGTGATACAGAAGGTAAAGATCAGTATGGTATTGATAGAGCTCCTTACTTTGATGCATTCTTTGAAACCGTTAAGAATTCTAAGTGGACATGCTATGGTTCCGCTCAGATTCCTGGATTCGATACATGGTTAGCTAACAACTACAACTCAGCTACTATGTACGATGGTTTCGAAGGTGTAGAAAGATGGGTATTTGAAGGTGGCGGAGATCCTGCAGATAAAGTTGCAGACTTAACAGAATCAGCTAACCAGACAAATCAGGACTACATCAACCAGATTAAGTCAGTATTAGAGTAATAAAAACAGATATAATGTAATCCCTTCCTCCCGCAGGTTTTCCGGCGGGAGGTTTTCTATATTATGGGAAATTCCTGCATAAAAGGATAGATAAAAAGAAAAAAATATGATATACTGGACTCATGGAAAGCAGGCCGTACTGGATGGGAAACGGCAGAAAGTGAGGAAATATGGCAATAGAAGAAATATCACGGATTCCTGTCGGAGATATGATATTACGATATGAACAGGAAACCGATTATGCTACGGCTGGTTTTTCTGTTATTCCGGCAGATATGGATGGCCAAGACAATGCAGAGAAATTCTACAGAATCAATTCACTTGTGCAGATGAAACTGGTGGGTGATATGTATCCGAACTGTTACGGACACGGTTCGTCCATGCGTAACAGCGAATCTGCCAACCGGCTGGATTATAAGAGTCAGGTAGTGGAAGAAACAGAAGATGCCACCATCGTTAAGACATTCTTAGAAGATGCGAGAGGATACCGTGTCACGCATATTGTGACTTATTATCAGGGTGATGAAAGCTTTGAGATGAAGAACATCGTGGAAAATGTGTCCGGACAGGATATCACGATGGAGATGCTCTCCAGCTTTGAACTGGGGAATATATCCCCATTCTTAACAGGGGACGGACCGGAAAAACTGCTGGTGCATCGTCTGAGAAGTAAATGGAGCCATGAAGGAAGATTATCGACGGAAACTGTGGAAGATCTGCAATTAGAACCGTCCTGGTCCACATGGTCCGTGTCCAGTGAAAGATTTGGACAGACAGGTTCGATGCCGGTGAAGAAGTTCTTTCCTTTTGTAGCGATAGAAGATACCGAGAATGAAGTTCTCTGGGGTGTACAGCTTGCCCACGAGGCATCCTGGCAGATGGAAGTGTACCGTCAGGACGATGCATTGCATATTTCCGGCGGTATCGCAGACCGTGAATTTGGACACTGGATGAAGGTGCTTCATCCCGGAGAATCATTTGAAACTCCGACTGCCATTGTCAGTGTATGTCATGGTGGCGGGATTGACAGAATCTGTCACAGACTGACACAGGCGGCAGAGAAATATCTGGATGATATTCCGGAGAGCGAACAACATCTTCCAATCATCTTTAATGAATACTGTACGACCTGGGGCTGCCCTTCCCATGAGAATATATCAGGAATTATAAATGCCATCAGGGACAGGGATTTTGAATATTTTGTCATTGACTGTGGCTGGTTCAAAGAGGACGGTGTGCCGTGGGATATCAGCATGGGAGATTATAATATATCCCCAACCCTGTTCCCGGAAGGCCTGGAGAAAACAGTGGATATGATAAAAGCTGCCGGTATGAAGCCGGGTATCTGGTTTGAGATTGATAATATCGGAAGTGCCGCAAAAGCTTATCATAATACGGAACATCAGTTAAAGAGGGATGGGTATCCGATTACAACATACAGCAGAAGATTCTGGGATATGACAGATCCGTGGGTAACTGAATATCTGACAGAGAAAGTAATCAAAACATTAAACACTTACGGATTTGAATATATGAAGATGGATTACAATGATACCATCGGCATCGGATGTGACGGAAGTGAGTCGTTAGGGGAAGGATTGCGTAAGAATATGGAAGCATCCGTTGATTTTGTGCGGAAAGTTCTTGCAGAAGTACCTGGAATCATTCTGGAGAATTGTGCATCCGGCGGACATAAGCTGGAGCCGCTGATGATGAGCTTATGCTCGATGGCATCATTTTCCGATGCACATGAATGTGAGGAGATCCCGGTAATTGCAGCAAATCTTCACCGGGCAATCCTGCCACGTCAGAGCCAGATCTGGGCTGTTATCAGAAAGACGGATAGTGTAAAGAGAATTGCCTATTCCATTGCAAATACCTTCCTTGGAAGAATGTGTCTGTCCGGTGATGTAACGGAACTGACGGAGGCACAGTGGAAAGTGATCGATGATGGTATGGCATTTTATAAGAAAATCGCCCCGATTATCAGGAAGGGATATACTTACCATGTAAGTCCGAAGATTGGCAGCGAACGTCATCTGAAGGGCTGGCAGGGTATTGTAAGAACCGGAGAGAATGGACAGGCATATGTCCTTATCCATACCTTCCACGGTGGCTATCCGGAAGTCATAGAGATACCGCTTCCGGATGACTGCCCGGATCGGATCATTGCACAGTATTCGGATGAAACGGCAGATGTGACCGTGGAAAACCGGGTATTAAAATTAAAGACGGCGGAAGATATGCGTGCAGTGGCAGTATTATTAGCTCCGCAGGAAAGGAAAGATAAAAGAAACATGAACAAGACAGGATTTTATATCAGACCATATACCGTAAACTGGAATAACGAAGAATCAGACAGTTTACATCTGGAATACAGTTACGATAAGGAAGACTGGTATGCATTTAACGGAGATAACGGTATTCTCTTTGCACAGTCAGGATCTAAGAGAATGGCAAAGCCGCAGATCGTAAAGGACGGAGATTCTTTCCGTATCTATGCCATGGATGCAGTGGACAACGATAAGGTATTCTGCTATGAATCAAAGGATCTGATTACCTTCGGGGAAGAAAAAGTGGCTGAAAGAGCAGAAACACCGGAATATACGGCAGAATCAGCGATTGTAGAGATTACACAGGCACAGCTTGAAAACTTGCAGAAGAGATTCGGAAAGCCGGAAGAAGTGGTGATCGATCAGATCGAGGAAATCTGTGTGGAAGTAAGACAGGGAGAAACTCCGGAATTACCGGAAACCGTGCAGATTGTATATTCCAATGGTGAAAAAGATACAAAGAAGGTTACCTGGGGAGAAGTTGATACAGAATCCGCAGGAGAAAAGACAGTAACAGGAACAATTTACGAACATCAGTATACAAACCCGATCATTTATCACAGAGCCGATCCGTTTATCTATAAACATACGGACGGATATTACTATTTCACCGGTTCCCATACCGATATGGAGCATAATCTGGTCGGAAAATATCAGTACCGCAATATTACGCTCCGTCGTGCAAAGACACTCGAAGGACTGGCAGATAATTCCGGACTTTATGAGGAGAGAGTGGTATATCAGAGAGAGCCGCTTCCGGGCGATAACAGCCCTCATATCTGGGCACCTGAGATTCACTTCGTGCGGGGAAAATGGTACATCTACTTTACAACCGTAATCGATGAAAATGAGATGTGGTCCATCCGTCCACACGTTCTGGAATGTGCTGATGCCGATCCGTTTAAGGGAGAATGGGTAAATCTTGGAAGAGTACAGACAACCACGAATGACAGCATTGCATTTACTGATTTCTCACTTGACCATACCGTATTTGAGCATAACGGTGAATTATATATGTTCTGGCCGGAGAAACATCCTGCTGATTCCGTTATCTATGTAGCAAAGATGGTAAATCCGTGGACGATTGACTCTGGCAGAATCTGTGCCGTAGTAGCACCGGAATACAACTGGGAAAGACATGGATTCCCGGTATGTGAAGGTCCGGCAGTATTGCAAAGAAATGGAAAAATCTTCCTGGTATATTCAGCAGCAGGAACGGATGCATTATACTGCCTGGGAATGTGTACCGCCGATGAGAATGCCGATTTACTGGATCCGGCATCCTGGACGAAATCAGAACATCCGGTATTCCAGAGTTCCAGAAAGAACGGACAGTTCGGACCGGGACACAACAGCTTCACAAAAGATGAAGAAGGTCATGATGTTATGGTATACCATGCACGTCAGGAAGAGAGATACCTTGTGGACGAAGGCTATCAGCCATTATATGATGCAGGAAGAAATGCAACACTTATGAGAATTTACTGGAATGAAGACGGTACACCGAACTTCTCCGTACCGATTCCGAGCGGAAAGGGTCACGACATTCCGACCGAATTCACAGCAAAAGTAATTGTAAAATAAACAAAAACTAACAAAAAGTAATAAAAAGCAACAAGAAACAACAGAAAGTAACAAAAAGTAATAAAAAGCAACAGATAAAATGCCGGGGAACAGCTTCATACAGCCTGCTCTCCGGCATTTTGCCGTAAAATTACTGTTTCATTTTCGGTTTAAAAACCAGGGAAGCCAGATAACCGAAAATCAATGCACCGGATATTCCGACCGCACCCGCCTGAAAACCACCGGTAAAGACACCAATAAAGCCATTTTCATCTACCGCATCCTTTACCCCTTTCCAGAGAGAATTTCCAAAGCTGCAAAGCGGAACTCCGGCCCCGGCACCGGAAAAGTCAATCAGGGATTCATACCAGCCGAGTGCCCCCAGCAATGTGCCTATGACAACCAGTCCGACCATGATCCGCCCCGGCATCAGCTTTGTTTTATCAATAAAAATCTGTGTAAGTGCACAGATGACTCCGCCGACCAGAAATGCTTTCAGATAAATCATAAATCACTACCTCCTGTGGATTCAAGAACGATGGCGTGTGCAATTCCAGGAATGGACTGTCCTTCATTTGTGGAAACCGGGGAAAATAATGCACCCGTAGGAACAAACAGTACACGGTTCCAGACTTTTGTGCTGATGTTTTTCAGAATCAGGCTGCACAGCACGGAAGCGGAACAGCCGCATCCGCTTGCCCCGGCATGGGTGTCCTGACGTTCGCAGTCGAAGATTTCCAGACCGCAGTCCATATGTTTTTCCGTGATATCAATGCCTTTTTCTTTTAAGAGATCCAGAAGAATCGTCTGACCGATATAGCCGAGATCTCCTGTAATAATTTTGTCATAATTCTGTGGGCTGCGTTCAAAATCCGTAAGGTGGGTATAGATGGTGTCTGCGGCGGCAGGTGCCATGCATGCCCCCATATTTTCCTTATCCTTACATCCAAAGTCCGTGATTTTGCCCGTGGTAACAGCGGAGATTTTTGCAACACCGCTATGCTTCCCTAATATGACACCGCCCCCTCCGGTGACAGTCCATGTTGCAGAAAATTTCCGCTGTGTACCATATCCGAGCGGGAAACGGAACGATTTCTCAGCACTTGCGAAATGGCTGGAAGTCAGACATAATATATGTTCCGCATATCCGGCTGCGATGAATGCAGAGCCGAGGGAAAGGGATTCGCCCATGGTTGAACATGCACCGTACAATCCAAATAACGGAATGTTTAATTCCTTTAGACCGAAAGAAGTTGCAATGAGCTGTCCTAACAGATCACCGGCAAAGATATACCGGATATCCTCCGGTTCCAGACCGGCATTTTTTATGGCAGTCTGTGCCGTCCGGAGCTGGAGCCTGCCTTCGGCATCTTCCCAGTTTTCCCCGCCAAACATAGGATCTTCTACGATTTCATCAAAAAGATCCGCAAGAGGTCCTTCCCCCTCTTTCTTCCCAACGACCGATGCATATCCCTGGATATATACCGGTTCTTCGTATGATAAACTTGCTTTTCCCAGATACATAATAACTCCTTCCTGTCATTTATTTTTCAAAAAATGTCTGAAAAATCCAGTAAATAATCCCAAGGATCCAGCTGGACAGAATGCCGTAGAGAACGACCGGGCCGGCGATGGAAAAGATACGGCAGCCGACGCCGAATACCTGACCTTCTTTCTGGAATTCGATGGCCGGAGATGCTACGGAATTGGCAAAACCCGTAATCGGAACAAGAGTTCCTGCACCCGCATATTTTGCCAGTTTGGAATATAGTCCGAGACCGGTCAGAATGACGGACAGAAGAATCAATACGAGCATTTCATAGTAACCCGCCGTTTCTTTCTTAAATCCCATGTTCTGGAAGAAATCCAGAAGAAACTGCCCAAGTAGACAGATCAGCCCGCCGATCCAGAAAGCGTTGAAAATATTTTTCCAGACATTCGTGACTGGTGTTACATTTTTTACATAGTTGTCATAATTATCCTTGATTTTTTTAGCCATTGTCAGTGTCCTTTCCTGAAATTAAAACCAGTGTTTATAGAAGAAGAGAAGTGAACCGAGTGCTTTTCCGACTGCAAAACAGAGAATCAGGACTCCAAGTCCGTAATGAAGTCTTGCCCTTCGTCCAAGAACGGCTGTGACATTAAGACTTTCCGCAATCGAAACGGCGAGGGTACCTATGGCTATTCCGGCAAAACTTCCGAATAATATCAGGGGAAGCGGGTAAAAGGAGCGAAAGGAAAGAGAGAGATCATACTGTTGGAAAAAATAGATACTATTTCCAAACATTCCGCCCCAGAATACCCAGGTTTCATAGGTTCTCATGGCATAACCGGTATGTGTTTTGTCCGCCATTCGCGGAAGAAGGCTTAAAGATGTAACCAGGGCAAATACACCCGCAGATACACCGAATCCTGCACCGATCCCCGTAATAACCGATAATAAGAATGTCATACCTGCCTCCTACTGAACATCGATATGTTTGTTATTTCTTTTTACACCATCAATTAATGTGGTTTTAATATCATTTTCATATAAACGCATTTCAATTTCCAGAGGAGTCGGATCTCTCGACAGCTTCTTTTTTCCGAAATGATTGTAGAAGATGAGAATACCGCCGCCAAGACCAATCGAATAGCTGAATTCAAGCACGGTAAAGCCACTGCTCTCCTTTCCGGAGAAAAAGGTATAAATCTGTGAAAATACATTATGCACCTGGACATCATTATTAAATGCCATAATGGTGAAGGCAGAGCCGAAAAATGTAATCAGGCAGATCAGGACAGTTTTTACCCGGATCATAGCCATCGAAGGTTTCTTGGCATTCTTTTCGATGATAAAGTCACAGCTGCCGAGATGAATCAGATTCGTCTCCGGATATTCAGCGGATATAATTTCAAATACCTTCAGTGCAGTGAAAATAACCCGCTCATCTTTGTTTTTGCCGATATTTTTTCCCTTGAAAGAATATATTTTCAGGGCATTTATCTTACTCTGCAGGGTCTTATCCCGACACAGTACGGTTGCGACATCGCTGATAATAACCTTATCACTTTCCACTTTGGTACTGTCATCAAAAAAGAGATATACATTTTCCATGGTGTAAAATCCTTTCTCAAAATAAAATGTAAAAACCTTTCAAAACTATTATTTTCCAATCTTAAAATTTTATACAAAAATCGTATAAGAAAAAAAATATGAACCATAATTTAAAAGACCATGGATAATTGCGAAATGCTTAATTTATAAATATATATGCAAATTATGAATTTCGCAATTATTAAAGATTATGGTGCAGAAGCCAAAAAATAGAATTAATGCTTTAAAAACCGCGATGAATTTGGTATAATAATATGATGCCAGATGTTTGCGGAATTGCGAAGCAATTCGTAATTGTTCTGGGTTAAATGACAGAATTGCGAAAAGCAGGAAAGGATATAAACATGGATTACAGTAAGAATGGCATTGTAAAGAAACATAAATTACTGGTATCATCCGGCAGGAGAATTTCGACGAAGCTGGTCATCAATATTTTTCGGATTTTTATGCTTTTTCTGCTGCTGATAGGTGCAGCAGGAGTTTCTCTGGGGCTGGGTGTTGTCAGTGGAATACTGGAAGAGACACCGGAAGTAGAACAGATAAGTATTGCACCGTCCGGTGTATCGACTACGGTATACGACAGTGAAGGAAATGAGATTGAGAAGCTTGTAGCGAGCGGTTCCAACCGAATTCCGGTTACATTGGATAAAGTACCGGACTGTCTGCAGAAAGCATTCGTCAGCATAGAGGACGAACGTTTTTATGAACATAACGGTATTGATACCAAAGGTATTTTAAGAGCGGGAGCTTCTTTCTTTATGAATGGGGATATGCAGGGTGCAAGTACCATTACCCAGCAGCTCTTAAAGAATAATGTATTTGCAAACGGAGGAAGCGAATCTTCCTTTGGCGAACTGGTTAAGCGAAAGGTGCAGGAGCAGTATCTTGCGGTGGAACTGGAGAAGAACCAGTCCAAAGCGGTTATTCTGGAAAATTACCTGAATACCATCAACCTCGGAGCAGGCTGTTATGGTGTACAGGCTGCTTCAAAGAGATACTTTAATAAAGATGTGTCAGAGCTGACGATTTCCGAAAGTGCGGTTATTGCGGCGATTACACAGAATCCGACCAAATATAATCCGATTAACCACCCGGAGGAGAATGTAAAGAGACGGGAAAAAGTACTTAATAATATGAAGAAAAACGGATATATCACGGAAGAGGAGTATCAGGAAGCAATAGCCGATGCGGTGTATGACAGAATACAGACTGTCAGTGTAGAGAGTGAACAGGACAGCACACCGTATTCCTATTTTGTAGATGAACTGATTTCACAGCTCCTTACGGATTTACAGAAGCAGAAAGGATATACTTACGAACAGGCATCCAACCTTTTATACAGTGGTGGGTTAAGTATTTATTCCACGCAGGATCCGCAGATTCAGGAGATCTGTGACAGGGAAACATCCGATCCGGACAATTATCCGGGAAATGTATATTATTCCTTCGACTGGAAATGGTCCGTACAGCGGGCAGACGGAACAACGGAGAACTATTCCAATGTGGATTTGACCTATTATTATAAGAATCTTCTGGGACAGTCGGATTTCAAGCTGATTTACTCGGAGAAAGAAGATATTCAGAACTGTATTGACGGCTTTAAGGCTGCGTACACAAAGGACGGCGATGTGAGTCTGGGAGAAACCATCATGTATTCCCTTCAGCCGCAGGTATCCTTTACGGTGATGGATCAGAAGACGGGATATATCAAAGCGATCGTAGGAGGAAGAGGTGAGAAGGAAACGAGTCTTTCCCTGAACCGTGCGACACATTCCCCAAGACAGCCGGGTTCCTGTTTCAAGGTGCTGGCAGCTTTTGCACCGGCACTGGATGCGTGTGATATGTCACTGGCGACTGTATACAACGATGCCCCGTTTAATTATTCCAACGGAAGACCGGTACAGAACTGGTACAAATCTTACTGGGGATTAAATACCATCAGGCATGCTATCGAGCAGTCCATGAACATCGTAGCGGTAAGAGCCATTACGGATGTGACACCGGAACTTGCCTATGAATATCTGCTGAATTTCGGATTTACCACACTGGTAGGTGAGGATGATGCGGACAATTACGGTGGTGCAAATGATGTGACACAGGCAACGGCACTCGGCGGTCTGACCAAAGGTGTGTACAATGAAGAACTGACTGCCGCATATGCAGCCATTGCAAACGGTGGAACTTATATTGAGCCGGTGTACTATACCAAAGTAACGGACAGCAACGGAAGAGTAATTTTAGAGGCAAATCCGCAGACACGTCAGGTTCTTGACGAGGATACGGCATATCTTTTAACCAATGCCATGCATGATGTAGTAACCGAAGGTACCGGTAAACTGGCAAATATTGACAATCAGTATGTGTCAGGAAAGACAGGTACATCTTCCGACGATTATGATATCTGGTTCTCCGGATATACGAATTATCTGACGGCAAGTATCTGGTCAGGATTTGATGAGAATACGGATATTACAAAATATTGTGGAAATACAAGTTACCATAACAGACTCTGGAGTAAAATCATGAAGGAAATCCATGATGTTAAGGGATATACCTATGAAGAGCCGGAGAAACCGGATACGGTTGTGCAGGCGAATGTATGTACTTCCTGCGGATATCTGGCGATCGACGGTGTGTGCGATTCCGTAAAGACGGAATACTTCAGTTCAAAGACCATACCGACGGAAAGCTGTAAGTGCCATATTAAATACACGATCTGTACGGTATCCGGAAAGCTGGCAGGAGAGCATTGCCCACAGGATGTTCTGGAAACAAGAATTTATCAGACGACCTTCCAGGGTAAAAACAGTTATGACAAAGATGCGGTATACGCATTGCCGTCAGAAATTCAGAATGGAATTTGTATTATTCATACACAGTGATGAGGATAAAAAATGTACAGGATTTTATATGAAGAAACACAGGCTGAAATAGTGGAGAAAAAGTCCCGGTTCATTGCATATCTGAAACCGGTACATTCCGAAGAGGAAGCAGCTTCCTTTATTGAGGGCGTAAAGAAAAAGCACTGGGATGCCAGGCATAACTGTTCGGCGATCGTCATAGGACGTAATAATGAATTTACCAGATGCAGTGATGACGGCGAACCGGCCGGAACCGCCGGGAAACCGATGCTCGATGTGCTGCTTAATGAGCAGGTGCATGACATGGCAGTGGTGGTTACGAGATATTTCGGCGGTGTCCTGCTCGGAACGGGCGGACTGGTCAGAGCCTACCAGGGAGCGGTCAAGGCAGCATTGGAACAGGCGAAAATACTGGAAAAATATGCTGGTTATCTACTGGTCATACGCACTGATTATAACGGACTCGGGAAGATCCAGTATCTTGCCGCAAAACAGGGAGCATTTATTCTGGATACAAGATATAGTGAAGATGTCATAATGCGAATTGTGGCAAAATCCGAGGATACGGATGGATTCTTAAAGAAGATACAGGAGGCGACTGGCGGCCAGGCATCGGTCGGAAAGTCGGAAGAACTGTTTTTTGGACTTCTCGACGGGGAAGTCATTATGTAAATTTGGTTATATTGTAGCTGAATGAAAAAATATTTTTTTCTGATTTGTGGAAAAAAAATATTGTAATTAAGTGAAAATGTGGTAAACTTGTCACGTTGACCTGAAGATTAAATTAGAATTAGAGGAAATCAAGATGAAGACAAAGAGAGAAGACATTAGAAATATTGCAATTATTGCCCATGTTGATCACGGTAAGACAACTCTGGTAGATGAATTGTTAAAACAGAGCGGTGTATTCAGAGAAAATCAGGAAGTGGCAGAACGAGTAATGGATTCCAATGACATTGAACGTGAAAGAGGAATTACAATTCTGTCAAAGAATACAGCAGTTCATTATAAGGGAACCAAGATTAATATTATCGACACACCGGGACATGCGGACTTCGGCGGAGAAGTAGAGCGTGTACTTAAGATGGTAAATGGTGTAGTACTTGTAGTAGATGCATTTGAAGGTGCAATGCCTCAGACAAAATTCGTGTTAAAGAAAGCCCTTGAATTAGATCTGCCGGTTATTGTCTGCATCAATAAAATCGATCGTCCGGAAGCAAGACCGACAGAAGTAATAGATGAAGTTCTTGAGTTATTCCTGGAACTTGATGCATCTGAAGAACAGTTAGATTGTCCGTTCGTATATGCATCCGCAAAATCAGGATATGCCATGGTAGAACTTGATGACGAGCATAAGGATATGCAGCCGTTATTTGAAACAATCGTAAATTATATCCCGGCACCGGAAGGAGATCCGGATGCAGATATACAGTTATTAATCAGTACCATTGATTATAACGAATATGTAGGACGTATCGGTATCGGTAAGATTGATAACGGTACACTCAAGGTAAACCAGGAAGTCATGATGGTAAATGCACATGATCCTGAGAAACAGAAGAGAGTAAAGATCAATAAGCTGTACGAATTTGACGGACTGGCAAAGGTAGAAGTAAACGAGGCAACCATCGGTGCAATCGTTGCGGTTTCCGGTATTGCAGATATTCATATTGGTGATACCATCTGTTCCGTGGACAATCCGGTTGCAATTCCGTTCCAGAAGATTTCAGAGCCGACCATTGCCATGCAGTTCATGGTAAATGACAGTCCGCTGGCAGGGCAGGAAGGTAAATTTGTTACTTCCAGACATCTGCGTGACCGTCTGTTCCGTGAATTAAATACGGATGTCAGCCTTCGTGTGGAAGAAACAGAGAATGCGGACAGCTTTAAGGTATCTGGAAGAGGAGAACTTCACTTATCCGTATTAATCGAGAACATGCGAAGAGAAGGATTTGAATTTGCAGTCAGCAAGGCAGAGGTTCTTTACAAGACAGATGAGAGAGGGGCAAAATTAGAGCCTATGGAACTGGCTTATATTGATGTGCCGGAAGAATTCTCAGGAAATGTTATCCAGAAGTTAACTCAGAGAAAGGGCGAACTCCAGGGGATGTCTATGTCAAATGGCGGATATACAAGACTTGAGTTTTCTATTCCATCCAGGGGATTAATCGGATACCGTGGTGAATTCATGACAGATACAAAGGGAAATGGTATCATCAATACTATTTTTGATGGATATGGTCCGTTCAAGGGAGAGATCCAGTACAGAAAACAGGGTTCCATCATTGCATTCGAGTCAGGCGAAAGTATTACTTACGGTCTGTTTAATGCACAGGAAAGAGGAACACTCTTTATCGGACCTGGCGAGAAGGTATATTCTGGAATGGTAATCGGACAGACAGGTAAGGCAGAAGACGTGGAAGTAAATGTATGTAAGAAGAAACAGCTTACCAATACAAGAGCATCCGGTTCGGATGATGCATTAAAGCTTGTTCCGCCTAAGGTAATGAGTCTGGAACAGTGCCTTGAATTTATCGACACAGATGAGCTTCTTGAGATTACACCAAAGACACTCAGAATCCGTAAGAAGATTCTTGATCCGACCATGAGAAAGAGAGCGTTCATCAGAAAACAGCAGATGGCAAATAATTAATTTATATAAGGGCAGAGAGATCTGCCCTGTTTTAATATCAGAAAAGGAGATTTTATTATGAAATATCAGGCATATTTATTTGTACATTTTATTGGAGAAGGAGAAAACGGGGAACAGATTTATTTTTCAGTCAGCAGGGACGGACTGCACTGGAAGGATCTGAATAACGGAAAGCCGGTAATTGTAAGTCAGGTTGGGGAGAAAGGGCTGAGAGATCCTTTCATACTGAGAAACCGCCTGGACGGAAAATTCTATATCATAGCAACCGACCTTTGTATACACGCAGGCAAGGGATGGGGAACTGCACAGTACGAAGGCAGCAGAAATCTTATGGTCATGTCATCGGAGAACCTGACGGACTGGAGCAGTCCGGAAGCCGTAGAACTTGCGATTCCACAGGCGGGATGTCTGTGGGCACCGGAAGCTGTCTATGATGAAAAGACAGGAGATTATCTCACTTACTGGGCATCCATGGTAAAATGCGAAGGTGAGGAAGAGGCAAAGCAGAGAATCTATGCGGCAAGAACAAAGGATTTTAAGCAGTTTACAGAACCTTTTGTATATCTGGAGCGTAAAAACCATGTCATCGATACGACCATGATCGAAAATGACGGAGTTTATTACCGTTTTTCCAAAGATGAAACTACTAAAAACATCATAGCGGATAAGAGCCGGGATGTGGGAAGTCTCGATTTTGAAGAATTGCCTGTGCCGGAAGTGAATAAATTAAAAGGAGTGGAAGGACCGCTCTGCTTCCCGTTCAATGACAGGGAAGAATACTGCCTGATGGTGGATCAGTTTGCAACGGACGCAGGATATCTGCCGATCGTAACAAGTGATATGGCATCCGGAGTGTTCCGTGTGCTGGACAAATCCGAGTATGATATGGGACAGACAAAGAAAAGACATGGAAGTGTCCTGAATATCACGGAAGAAGAATACCAGAAGCTTTGTGAAAAATTTTTATAAAAATTTGAAAAAAGTTGTTCTAAAATTCATTTTTTATGCATATGATTATAAAGAGAAATAATTAAAACACCGGCCTGCTTAAACATTGATTGCAGAATTATGGTGAGAGAGTCAGGAAACCTGATATCCTGATGATAAGGGTCATATTAAGAAGGGAGAAAATACCAATGGTAGATAAGGTAATTGAGAACAACAGGGTCAGTATTGTAGGTGAGATTGTATCGGATTTCAGATATAGCCACCAGGTTTATGGAGAGGGTTTCTACATAGTAGATGTGGCAGTCAGCAGACTGAGCGAGTTATCCGATGTGATACCGCTTATGGTTTCTGAACGTCTGGTAGATGTGACGGAAAGCTGCATCGGCCGTCTGGTGGAAACATCCGGACAGTTCCGTTCCTATAACCGGCATGAGGGATTGAAGAATAAGCTTGTGCTGTCCGTATTCGTGCGGGAGTGGGAATTCGTCGATGAGAATCCGGAGGCTGGAAAGACGAACCAGATCTATTTGGACGGCTTCATCTGCAAAGAGCCTGTTTACAGGAAAACACCGCTTGGAAGGGAGATTGCCGATTTGCTGATCGCAGTCAACCGTCCATATGGAAAGAGTGATTATATTCCATGCATTGCATGGGGCAGAAATGCAAGATTTGCCTCCACCTTTGAAGTCGGCGGAAAGATTCAGGTGTGGGGACGGGTGCAGAGCCGGGAATATGTGAAAAAAATCAGCGAGGAAGAGATAGAAAAGCATATCGCATATGAAGTATCTGTGTCAAAGCTGGAATATGATATATAATTCCGGAAATCCGGTATAAAGTCTTGACAAAGGTATCTAATAGTGCTAACATAAATTTAATTAAAGAATAGAAATAGAGGTTGCATTTTTTAAGAGTAATATCCCGGATGCGGGCAGTGCAGAAGAAAGGATAAGAAAGGGAAAAATGCCGAAGGGATCAGATTTTCCTGCCGTTTTGTATCCCTGGGCATGCAGTGAAGAACTGTATGACTGTCATCTGATGGGAAATCCCTGGATGGAGAGCTATGAACATTTTATGAAATGCTGTTAGTATGTAATAAAAGGGCTGACCATCTGGTCAGCCTTTATGTTTTTATAGAAAATTCTTAAAAAGCAGCCAACAGCCAAAGGCAAAAAGGAGGATATCATGTCAATATTTACAGGAGCAGGTGTAGCGATTATTACACCAATGAAGGAAAATGGGGATGTAAACTTTGAAAAATTCGGAGAAATCGTAGAAGAGCAGATTGCCGGAAACACGGATGCCATCATTGTCTGCGGAACAACAGGAGAAGCTTCCACATTGACACACGAAGAACATTTAGCATGTATTAAGTTCGTGGTTGAGAAGGTAAATAAGAGAATCCCGGTCATTGCAGGAACCGGTTCAAACTGCACAAAGACAGCAGTATATTTATCACAGGAAGCTGAGAAATTAGGTGCGGACGGAGTCCTTCTGGTATCTCCATATTATAATAAAGCAACACAGAACGGACTGAAGAATCATTTTGTGACTATTGCAAAATCCATTCATATCCCTGTTATTTTATATAATATCCAGGGAAGAACCGGTGTAAATATTCTTCCGTCTACCATCGCAGCGATTGCAGAAGAAGCAGAGAATGTAGTAGCAGTAAAAGAAGCAAGCGGTAATATTTCCCAGGTAGCAGAGATTGCAAAACAGACAAAAGGAAAGCTCGATATTTATTCTGGAAATGATGATCAGATTATTCCGATCCTTTCCCTGGGTGGAAAAGGTGTTATCTCCGTATTATCCAATGTTGCACCAAAGCAGACACATCAGATGTGCGAGGAATACTTTAACGGAAATGTTGAAAAGGCAAAGGATATGCAGTTAGAGGCACTGGATTTAATCCATGCACTGTTCTGCGAGGTAAATCCGATTCCAGTTAAGGCTGCCATGAACCTTATGGGAAAAGAAGTTGGTTCTCTCCGTGCACCGCTTACCGAGATGGAAGATGCAAATAAGGAAAGATTAAGAAAAGCCATGCAGGAATATGGTATTCTTTAAGGATAAGCACACAGATTAGAAAAAGAGGTATAAGATGACAAGAATTATTATGGTCGGCTGCGGTGGAAAGATGGGTCAGGTTATTTCCGGCATTGTAGAAGCCGATGAAGATGCACAGATTGTAGCCGGGGTAGATATTGCAAAGGCAGAGTGCGGATATCCGGTATATCCGTCCATCACAGAAGTAAAAGAAGAAGCAGATGCGATTATCGATTTCTCACATCCGTCACTCTTAGACGGAATCCTTTCCTATGCAGTGGAGAAGCAGGTTCCGGCGGTACTCTGTACGACAGGCTACAGCAATGAGGACATTGAGAAAATCAATCAGGCAGCAGAAAAAGTGGCTCTGCTCCGTTCTGCGAATATGTCACTGGGAATCAACACCATGATGAAGGTGCTTGAAACTGTGACAAAGACACTGGCAGATGCGGGATTCGATATTGAGATCGTGGAGAAGCATCACAACCAGAAGCTGGATGCACCGAGCGGAACAGCACTTGCACTGGCAGATACGATGAACAATGAACTGAATCAGGAATATGATTATAAATATGACAGAAGCACACTCAGAGAGAAACGCCCGAAGAAAGAGATTGGAATCAGTGCCGTAAGAGGTGGAACGATTGTCGGAGAACACGAGATTATCTTTGCAGGTACGGATGAAGTGATTGAATTTAAGCACACGGCTTATTCAAAAGCAATTTTTGGAAAAGGAGCAGTTTCCGCAGCAAAATTCCTCAAAGGGAAAGCGGCAGGACTCTATAATATGAAGCATGTAATCGGCTAGATTACAAAGAAGTGTGGAATCCCGGACATTTGCTCCGGGATTTTGTGATTTTATTGTGAAATACATGAAAAAAACATGGAAATGTGTAAAACTTTATGTTAGAATGTACAAGTTAGGCATAAAAGGTGTAATAAAGAATGGAGTATGACTTCATGGAATAAAGGAGGAAGTACCGTTGATAGAGGTAAAAAACTTAGTTAAGAAATATGGCGATCATCTTGCCGTAAATGATCTTAGCTTCACAATTGAACCGGGTAAGATCTATGGATTTCTTGGCCCGAATGGTGCAGGAAAATCAACCACGATGAATATTATAACAGGGTATCTTGCAGCGACAGAAGGACAGGTGCTGATTAATGGACATGATATCACCGAAGAGCCGGAAGAAGCAAAGAAATGCATCGGATACCTTCCGGAGATACCGCCATTGTATATGGATATGACGCCAAAGGAATATCTTGAGTTTGCAGCTGATTTAAAAGGCATTCCGAAGGCGAAGAGGAAGGAAAGCATTGACCAGGTTGTAAAGATGGCAGGCATTGAAGATGTGTTCCTGCGTCTGATCAAGAACCTTTCCAAAGGTTATAAGCAGAGAGTCGGTCTTGCCCAGGCAATTCTCGGATTTCCGGAGATTATTATTCTCGACGAACCGACTGTCGGACTGGATCCGAAGCAGATCGTGGAAATCAGGGAAGTGATTAAGAAACTCGGAAAGCATCACACGGTTATCCTGAGTACCCATATCATGCAGGAGGTCAGTGCTGTCTGTGACGAAGTTCTGATTATTTCAAAGGGACAGTTAGTGGCGAAGGACACACCGGATAATCTCGGAAAACATGTGGAAGGTTCTAATAATCTCGAAGTGCTGGTTGCTGCACCGGATTACAAGGTAAAGGCGATCTTAAACAAGCTGGATAAGATTCATAAATTTGAAGTATTAAATGCAACCGAACAGGGCTGTACGCGTGCACTTATCACAACCGGAATGGAATATGACGTGCGCCAGGATTTGTTCTATGCGTGTGCAGCGGCAAAATGTCCGATTGTAGGAATGCAGAATTCCAATATGTCACTGGAAGATGTATTTATTAAAGTTACAGGAAATGACGGAAAGAAGAGCCGTTAATGGTGGGAAAGGAAAAAGAAGATGTTAGCGATTTATAAAAAAGAAGTAAAATCCTACTTTACGACAATGACAGGATATGTCTTTATAGCATTCCTTGCACTGGTCGTTGGGTATGTATTTTATATGATTAATGTAAAGAGCAGTTATGCATGGATCGGTAAAACATTGGAGTACTCCTATGTATCCATTGTCTTTATGATCCTCGTACCTGTTATGACAATGAAAGTATTTGCGGATGAAAGGCATACAAAGACAGACCAGATGCTGTTTACCGCACCGGTTACGGTCGGACAGATCGTGTGGGGCAAATATCTTGCCATACTTACTGTATTTCTGGTAAATGTCCTGATTATCTGCATGTATCCGCTGTTTATGGCAGATTATGGTGAGATTCCGTTCCTGGCATCCTACAGTGCCATTGGCGGATTCTTCCTGATGGGTGCGGTATATTTTGCCGTAGGACTGTTCATATCATCCATTACAGAGAACCAGATTATCTCTGCAGTCGTTACATTTGCGGTAATCCTGCTGTCATTCATGATGCAGTATATGACCGGAATTGTGCCGAGCAAGCCTATGCCGACCGCAGTTGTGACCGCCGTATTTTTTGTTATTCTGGCAGTTCTCTACTATATATTGTTCCGAAACAATGTTCACAATGCATTGCTGATTTCTGGAATTATCGGAGTTATTGGAATAATTGGAGTTATTATAGCATATTTAATCAATTCATCCATGTTTGAAGGATTTTTAGAGCAGGTAATGCTTCATTTATCCGTCAGCTATATGTACAGCTATTTCTTTGAAACAGAAGTGCTGGATTTGAATGGAATTGTATATTTCGTGTCACTGATTGGATTATTCGTATTCCTTACTGTACAGTCAGTACAGAAGAGACGCTGGAGCTAAGGAGGTGTTACTGTGAGCGAAAAGGATAATAAAAAAGAAAAGAAAGCAAAGAAAAAAGCCAGAAGCCAGGCAAGCATGAGAAAAGCATCCAATGCAAATTACATGGCAGGAGTTACCGTACTTGCAGTAGTATTTGTCATTATCATCAACCTGATATCAAATGCACTCAGCACCAATATCACACAGATTGATTTAAGCAGAAAAGATATCTTTACCCTCACTGATACTTCGGTGAATTACCTGAAGAATCTGGATCAGGATATTACGATTATTACACTGGCAAGCTCAGGTTCCGAATATGCGGACTTGCAGCGGCTGCTGAACGACTATGCTGCACACAGCAGCCATATCAAACTGGAAACAAAAGATCCTGCAAAAAGCCCTGACATTGTATCAAAGTACAATGCAAACATGACACAGGGAAGTATCGTCGTGGTATGTGGGGATAGATATAAGGCAATCGACCTGACAGACATGGTTATATCAACCCCTGTGGACAGTGAAGATACTTCATCGTCATCGTCATCCTCATCGTCATCGTCATCCTCATCTTCCAGCGGATATGTATATTATCAGTACGACATGGAAGGTCAGATTACCAATGCCATCGATTATGTAACATCCGAGAAAACCATGAAAGCATATGTATTGACCGGTTCCGGAAAATCAGTGCTTGGAACGGTGGAATCCGATATTCAGAAACAGAACATCGACGTCGAGGATCTGAACCTGGAGAACGAAGGGGCAATTCCGGAAGATGCGGATTTCCTCATCATCAACAGCATGACCGGTGATTTTACCGACAAGGAATACCAGTGTATCTCCGATTATCTGGATAACGGCGGTTCTCTCTTTATAGCAGAAGAATATAAGATGGTAAAGACCGATGCGGTTCTTCCGAACTTTGATGCGATTCTGGAAAGATACGGGCTCAGTGTAAACCATGTGACCGTACTGGAACAGAACAATGCTTATTATTATACCAGTGATAATGGTGATTATAACTTTATGGTAAAACCGGTTTTGAGAAGCCATGAAATCACACAGGATCTTATTGATGCAGGGGCAAGTCTTCTGCTGATCGCTTCTGACAAAGTGGATATCGAAGAGAAAGATGGCGTTACGGTTGTACCATTGTTAGAATCATCCGGAACAGCATATTATAAATCAAAATCGGACAGCTCCTATGCGAAGTTAAATACAGATCCGTCCGGTACTTATACCTATGCGGTTGCAGCCACACAGACACTGGATGATGGAAAAGAATCAAAACTGGTTTACAGTGGTTCCTATTCCGTACTGGCAAGGGAAGGTGTCGCAAATATCAACGATACACTTGCCGAAGCAAATACAAAATTTGTAATCAACAGTATGAAGTGGATAACCGGACAGGAAGATACCGTATATGTGGATAAGAAGTCAAAATCTTATAATCGTCTGGTTTATGTGCATGATGTAGATGTAAAGATTGGTTATCTGACCGTAGGCATACCGGCAGCAATTCTGATTGTCGGAGGCATTATCTGGTACAGGAGAAGAAAGAAGTAATATATGAAAGCAAAGAGAACAAGAAATTTAATCATAATGGGTGTTGTACTGGTATTGCTCATCGGTGTTCTGGTTCTGATTCAGATTGGAAATAAAAAGGACAAAAAAGATGACGGTACGGATACCGTTACCTATACCGAAGCACTGACCTCGTTTAAGGAAAGTGAGATTTCAAAAGTATCTTATCAGTACCGTGATGGGGAAAAGCTGAATTATAAGCTGATTAAGGATATCTGGTATAATGCGGATGATGAAGATTTTCCATTATCCTCCACAGCTTTCTCCAATAATTTTGTAACAAAATTTGTGGCAGCCCGGACAAGCCGTGAAGTAGAAGATGCGGATAGTGATGACAAATACGGATTAGACGATCCTTACCTCACCCTCGAAGTAGAGAATCTTGGCGGTATAAAAGAAACTTTCTATATTGGTGATTATAATTCCATGCTTCAGGAATACTATCTGAAGATAGAAGGAAAAGATAAGATTTATACTGTGAACACGGATTTGCTCTACGTCTGCCGTGAAGATATGTACGATTATGCAAATGTGGAATCATTCCCGGCTTTTGCGACCGATACCCTCAACGATATCACCATCAATAATGATGGTCTTACCGTAAAAATGGTATACATGGAAAACGGATCGGAAACTGACCTGATCGGTACCTGTAAATGGTTCTTCAGTACCCCGTTTTTAACCTACCGTTCCGCAGAAACAAACAAGATTGATGATTTACAATCGGATACCCTTGATAAATTACAATTTTCAAAGCTGGTAAATTATAAGGCGACAAAGGAAGACCTCGATGCTTATGGACTGACGGATTCCAAGCGTCAGTATATCATCAATTACCGTGATACCGATGCCGATACCGGCGTGACCCAGAATGCGTCTAAAACCGTTGATTTCGGTGCATATGACGAAGCTACCGGCTGTTACTATGCACGAATCACAAAGACGGTGGGAAATGCCAAAGAAGTATCAGGGAATGTTTATCTGATTTCCAAAGCATCTGCCGAAGCAGTGCTGGGTATCGATCCGCTCGACTATATTTACAAACAGGTGATCTATATCAAACTTTCCGATATTGCTGCAAAACCTGCAACTTCCACCGAAGAAGCACATGATGCCGGAAGCATTGTATTTACCACTCCGGACGGCGAATATACCCTGTTAAACAAGACCACCTATGCTTCTGATGGAAAGACGGAGCAGAACCTGTATGAAATCAATGGAAAAGAAGTCGATGAAGAGGCTCTGGAAGATTTTTATTTTGATATTCTTTCCAAATGCGGTGTGGAGCGTATTATCTACGATCAGTCCACGGTTGTAACGGATCAGGATCCTGTATACACCATCGTTTATAACAGACAGCTCGATGATTACTATGGAAACGTAACTGTACAATATACAACCTACGATTCCAACTATTATCAGGCAACCGTCAATGGTAAAACAGATATTCTTGTGAATAAGCGTATTATGGATGAAACCATGGCACAGCTTGCTGAAATGACAAAATAAAATAAATGAATAAAATCAAATCTCCCGGTCATACTAAGAGGGAAACAACTTTTAGTATGAAGGGAGATTTTTTATGTGTAAAATGAGAAAAATCGCAATCTGTATGGTAACTCTTATGATGATGACAGGACTCGCAGCCTGCTCTGCCGATAATAACACGGACAGCAATGTAAACAGTGTGACCGATGAGAGCGGAAACAGCAGTAACAGTGATAACGGCAAAAACACGGATAACAGTCTGGAAAAAGATATGGATCATATTGGGGATGACATCAAAGACGGTGTGGAAGATGTCGGGGACGATATCAAAGACGGTGTGGATGATCTGGGCGGAAATGAGAAAAATGCCACAGGTTCATCAAATACTTCCGGCACGGCAAGATAATATGTCACACACCCGGGCGATGTTCATATAATAAATAAAACGCATTTTATCCTGTGACAGGATAGAAACGGGGATTATATGGCATACAGGATTGTGATCGATCCCGGTCATGGCGGAAGTGACTGGGGAGCAAGTTATGAGGGACGGAAGGAGAAGGATGATAATCTGAACCTTGCACTGGCAGTCGGACGGATTCTTCAGAATAATGGTGTGGATATTGAATACACAAGGACAGACGATGTATACAATACACCATTGGAGAAAGCAATGATGGGAAATAATGCCGATGCGGATTTCTTTATTTCTTTTCACAGAAATGCAACGGGTGTGCCTGAAAAATCAACCGGGATAGAAACACTGGTATTTCAGGACAGCGGAATAAAAGCGGAAATGGCACGCAACATAAACAGAGAGCTGGCAAATCTTGGTTTTGAAGACCGCGGAGTAATCGAACGACCGAATCTTGTGGTGCTGAAAAGGACCAAAATGCCGGCATTACTTATAGAGGCAGGATTTATTGATAATGAAAAGGACAACGCTAAATTTGATGCAGAATTTGATCAGATTGCAGAGGCTATCGCACAGGGCATACTCGAAACCCTTGACATGGGAACACTTACTGAGATGCCTCTGTATAAAGTTCAGGTCGGGGCTTATGAGGATAAAAATGATGCTGACCAATTGGTAAGCACCCTGCAGAACCGGGGATTTGATCCGTATGTCATTTTCCAGAACGGATTATATAAAGTACAAATAGGAGCATTTTCCAGACTGTCCAATGCGGCGGCGATGGAGAACAGGATAAGGGATGAGGGATTCCCGACCTTCATTACCACCTGAGAAAAAAACAGCCTCGGCATGAGGCTGTTTTTTGAATTACATACGTTCCGGTGCACTGAATCCCAGTAAATCAATGCAAGTTTCCAGGGTATGCCTGGTCAGCTTCAGGAGAGCAATAAATCCTGACTGACGTACGGCATCACTTTCTCCCATGATATTATTCTCGTGGTAGAATTTGTTAAATGCATCGGATAAGTTGTAGATATAAGCACAAATCTTATGCGGGGCAAGTTCACAGTAAGCAGATTCAAATACGGAATTGAATCTGACTAATTCCGTCATAAGCTGTTTTTCCGTAGCACTCTGTGTCCGGTTCATCTCATTGCAGTTCTCACAGGAACCGAACTCCTGTGCGTATCTGGCAAGAATGGATTTGATACGGACGATCGTGTACAGGATATATGGACCGGTATTTCCTTCAAAAGAGGAGAAACGGTCAATATCAAAGACATAGTCCTTGGATGCCTGGTTGGACAGATCACCATATTTTAAGGCGGAGAGTCCTACGATGGAAGCAACCTGTCTTGCCTCATCTTCTGGTAAAGTACGGTTGTCCATGATTTTTGCGTAGACCGCATCATTGATGGAAGCAATCAGGTTTTCCAGACGCATGACACCGCCTTCACGGGTTTTAAACGGTCGTCCGTCTTTTCCGTTCATCGTACCGAAGCCCTGGAAAGTAAGCTCTGTCTGATCACAGAGTCCGGCCTTCTTTGCGGCACGGAATACCTGGGTAAAATGCATGGACTGACGGTTATCCGCAACATAGAGTATCTGATCCGGGTGGTAATCCTGCTCTCTCTGGATGATTGTGGCAAGATCGGAGGTCGCATACAATGCAGCACCATCTGATTTGCGGACAATACATGGAGGGATCTCTTTGGTATCCTCTTCGGTTGCAACATCGATGACCAAAGCTCCCTGACTTTCGTGGGCAAGTCCTTTTTCCAGAAAACCATTAATCATATCCGGAATATAAGGATCGGCATCGCTTTCCCCTTTCCATACATCAAAAGAAACATTCAGGTTCTCATAATTTTTCTTTAAATCGGCAACAGAAACATTTAAGATATGGTGCCATAAAGCACGATATGCAGGATAACCTTCCTGCAGCTTTAAGGTAGCGGTGTGTGCCTGGTCCTTAAATGCCTCGTCCTTTTTGGATTTCTCACTGGCAGCCGGATAAATCTTCTCAAGCTCTGATATGGTAAATGGTGCTTCCGAAGGATATTCTCCCTGATAATTCTCATCAAAGTATACAAGATCCGGTTTTTCACAGCGGAGCTGTTCGATGATAAGTCCCATCTGAAGTCCCCAGTCACCGAGATGTACATCTGCAGTTACGGTATCGCCTGCAAAACGGAAAATCCGCTTCAGGCTTTCGCCGATAACGGCAGAACGGAGATGACCGACATGAAGCGGTTTTGCAACATTCGGTCCGCCATAATCAATGACAATGCGTTTTGTGGCATCGCTACGTTCGTATCCGAGTTTTGCGTCCGCTGCCATCTGCTCTGCATAACCGGCAAGAAAGGCAGGACTAAGCACCAGATTGATAAATCCCGGTTTGACCATCTCAATCATGGAAAACATCTCTGTATTGCCGGATTCCTTTATATAACTGACAATCTCATCTGCAATCATGAAAGGAGCTTTTTTATACTCCTTTGCAGCTGCCATTGCACCATTACACTGGTATTCACACAGATCCGGGCGGTTCGATATGGAAACCTTTGCATATTTTCCGTCATATCCGCAGGATGCAAAAGCTTTTGCAAATTCTTCGGACATTAAATCAAGTAATTTTTTCATGTTAAAATCCCTTCCTGGTAATTATTCTGCACTTTCCGCAGTGGTTTCTTCTTCAGTCTGGTCTGCACCTTCGGCAGCAGTTGTGTCAGCAGAAGCATCGGAACTGCCGTCCGCTGAAGATGAAGCCTGGTTCAGAAGAGAAGAGAGCTGTTCAGCACTGAGTGTGATTGTGTTGGCAGAGGTTTCAGAAGATTTGCTTCCCAGTCTGCCGCTTAAGCTTGCTGCAGCAAGGCATACCACTGCAATAAAAGCAACGGTTACAAGTACAGAAAGAAAAATGTTAATAATTCTTTTCTGTTTTTTCTTTGCAAGCTGTTTTTTTCGGTTCGCTTTTTCTGCTTTTCTTTTATCAATTTTTTCCTGACTCATTCTTAAGTACCTTCCTCATAAAAATATATAACGATCCCATTATATACTATATTTCTATAGAAATAAAGCAGTTTTTACGAAAATTTAATCTAATTTCCTTGTAGTTTCATTCCGGATATGTTAAAATTATTTCTAATTATGTCATCAGAAAAGAAGACAAATACAACAAGGATGTGAAAGTGATGGAAACAGGAGATATTCAGATAAAAAACGCAATCGTGCATATCATGGACACCAGTCTTGGAATGGCCGTATATTCGGATGTGGAACTGGATTACGGTTCTGATTTTTCGGACTTTATGAAAAACCATATTGCCAGGGTGTACAATAGCGATGACCTGAAGAAGTGTCGGTTTGAGGAAGGCTCAGAGGTGGCAGAACTGATACAGGAGGTCATCGAGGAAAAGCGGGATTTCATTTCCATGAGCAGGGAGATGAGCGGAAAATTGTATGAAATTATGCAGGCGAATCCGGATATTCCGTCCGCAGATTTGCTGATTGCATATTTTGAAATTGGGACAAATCCGAATCTTGCTATATTGAAGATGAATTATAAAGAGAGTTACACACATTCCACGGCGGCGGGGGAGAATGGCAATGTAAACACCATTATCAGATATCGTTCCACACTGCCGGGAGGCACGCAGAAACTTACGGAAGCTGCGATTATCAATCTGTCGGATTTCGGAATCCGTCTGCTTGAGAAGAAATACGAGGTCAATGGGGCGAAGGAGAATTACTTCTCCGGAAGATATTTGCAATGTACCACGAAGATGTCACAGAAAGCAAAACTGGCGGTCGTAGAGAAGGCAGTCGAAGCGGTTCAGAGGGAATTCCTGAATGAATCTGAACAGTTTGAAGAACATATGAAGGCAAAGAGCATCATTCACCAGGAGATAGAAGAGCAGGGCAGTATCAGCATACCGGAAGTCACGGCAAAGGTATTCGGAAATCAGGAAGCCATGCAGGAAAAATTCCGTGAGAAGATTGAGAAATATAATATCTCGGAAGAAGAAGTGATCGAACCGAAGAATGAAACGACCGTAAAGAAGTTTGCAAAGCAGCATCTTACCACGGATACGGGAATCGAAATCAAGATACCGATGGAACAGTATAACAGTACCGATAACATTGAATTTATGACGAATGAGGACGGAACGATCTCCGTACTGATTAAAAATATCGGACATATTACATCAAAGTAAGGATAAAATATGAGAACACAGGACAGCTTTGAACTGAAAGTGCTGCGGGCACTATTGCCATTAATTATCTATTACGGAGTGCAGCTTGTCGTACAGGCAATATTTGGAATCTATGCCATGTGGTATAAATTCGTGGATATCGGGCAGAGTGATACCAGACATTATCTGCTTGGCTATCAGTATTTTGATAATATCCAGGAATATCTCCAGCAGCATAGTCTGGTCATTCTGTTCCTTGCGGCGGTGATTACCTGTCCGATCCTGCTTCTCATCAGCAGCAGAAGCAGTGAGGCGGATATGCACTGGGAGCCGGCGGGAATCCGTGCTTCGGGAATCATCCTGTTTTTCGGGATATTTACAAGCGGCGCACTGGGAAAAGCAGTAACACTTCTTCCGCTTGGCAGGGCTGGGGAAGAATACAGCACTGTATCAGAGAATTTTTTAAGCAATCCATTGCTTTTCCAGATTCTGACATTATGCATCGTGGCACCGGTCATCGAAGAAATCGTTTTTCGCGGCATGATGTACGACCGGCTGTGCGAATATACCAAAGAAGAAAATGCAATACTGCTCTCATCCCTGCTCTTTGGGATTTACCACGGAAATCTGACGCAGGGCATTTATGCGGGACTGCTTGGCATCTTCCTCTGCATAGCCAGAGAGCGCTGTCATACCATGACAGCACCGGTTCTGTTGCACATGAGCTGCAACACAACGGCATTCATTATGATGTATCTGCCGGTTTGTGAAAAAATAAACAATGTATTGCTGTCAAAAATTATTATTATGTTGCTGGAATTCATAGGAATGGGAGTATTTGCATTTCTATTTATGCGTAATACGGACAAGGAACAGGAGGAAACGTAGGATGTACGACTGTATTATTATAGGAAGTGGATGTGCCGGGGCTGTAACAGCCAATATACTGGCGCAGAAAGGAAAGAAAGTATTAGTAATAGAGAAACGTTCCCACATTGGAGGGAACTGTTATGATGAAAAAGAAGAGCACGGGATTCTGGTGCATAAATACGGCCCACATATTTTTCATACAAACAGCAGAAAAGTATATGATTATTTATCCAGGTATACCAGCTGGTATGATTATCGGCATGAAGTGGAAGGATATATACATGGACAGTATATACCGGTTCCGTTTAATCTGAATTCCCTGAAACTGGTATACGGGGAAGAAAAAGCAGCTGCTCTTACGGAGAAGCTGATCCGGGAATATGGGGAAGGAACGAAAGTGCCGATCTTAAAACTGCGGGAAAATGAAGATCCGGATATCCGGGCGATTGCGGAATATGTTTATCAGAATATTTTCCTTAAATATACCATGAAACAGTGGGGACAGAAGCCGGAAGAGATCGATCCGGCGGTAACGGGAAGAGTCCCGGTTCTGATTTCTTATGATAACCGTTATTTCCAGGATGCATACCAGGGAATGCCGGCGGATGGTTATACCTTGATGTTTGAGCATATGCTGGCGGATGAGAATATCGATGTCCTTACCGGAACCGATGCACTCGGGCTGTTGGACTTTACAGGAGAAAAAATTCTGTATCAGGGAAAGGAATTTGAAGGCCCGGTTATTTATACCGGTCCGATCGATGAATTATTCGGATGCTGTTTTGGAAGACTTCCATACCGAAGTCTTAGATTTGCATCGGAATACTACGAAATAGACAGCTGGCAGCCGAAGGCGGTCATCAATTACACTGTAAGCGAGGAATACACCAGAATTACGGAATTTAAGAAACTCACGGGGCAGCAGTGCGATGGAACCGTGATTATGAGAGAATATCCGATGTCATATATGGCACAGCCGGGACAGATTCCGTATTATGCAATTATCAATGAAGAGAATAACCGGCTGTATGAGAAATACAGGCAGCAGGCAGGAAAGTATTCAAACCTTTACCTGCTGGGAAGATTGGCGGAATACAAATATTACAATATTGATGCAATCGTGGAAAAGGCAATGGAAATGGCAGAACGCATCGGAGAGGAATAGATATGAAGTTATTAAGTGTGGCAGTACCATGTTATAATTCACAGGACTATATGGAGCATTGTGTGGAAACACTTGTCAGCGGCGGGGAAGAAGTGGAAGTGATCATTGTAAATGACGGCTCAAAAGACGGAACGCATGATCTGGCAGTGAAATTAAGCGAAAAATATCCGTCCATCGTTACTTTCGTAGATCAGGAAAATGGCGGACATGGCGAAGCAGTCAATACCGGGCTTGCACATGCCAATGGTGTATTCTTCAAAGTGGTGGACAGCGATGACTGGGTGGATGAAGACGCACTGAAGAAAGTCTTAAATACCCTGCGCTATATGGTGGAACATGAAAAGAACCTGGATATGCTTCTGGCAAACTTTGTGTATGACAAGCAGGGGGCAAAGCATAAGAAAGTCATGAAATATAAGAATATATTTCCAGTGAAGCACATTACCCACTGGGAAGGATATGTGCATTTTCGTAAATCGCAGTATATTTTGATGCATTCCGTGATTTACCGCACACAGATGCTCCGGGAATGTGGATTAACACTGCCCGCACATACCTTCTATGTGGATAACATCTTTGTATTTCATCCACTGCCATATGTAAAAAAGATTTGTTATATCGATGTGGATCTGTATCATTATTTTATCGGCAGGGAAGATCAGTCCGTTAATGAGAGTGTAATGATATCAAGAATCGATCAGCATATCCGGGTTGCAAAAATCATGATACAGGATTATCTTGGCATGGAAGTGGAAAGCAGGAATCTGGACCGCTATATGCTTCAGTATCTTGATATGATGATGTGCATTGCATCCATTATGCTTATCCGGGATGGAAGTGAGGAAGCACTTGGGAAAAAGGAAGCACTCTGGAAATGGTTGGAAGATACAGATCAGAAACTTTATCACAGGCTGCGCCATTCCATATTCGGTGTGTGGATGAATCTTCCGGGAAAGGTTGGAAGAGGACTTTCCGTGGCTAGTTACAAGGCTGCACAGAAGATATTCGGATTTAACTAGAATCGTCAAAAATGGGGATAAAAAAGATAAAATAAAAAAAATTGAAAAAATTGAAAAAAAGTTGTTGACAAATCCGGATTAAGAGTGTATACTACCAAAGTAGTCTGATGGAGGCGAACAAAGATGTGGGATCTTAGCTCAGCTGGGAGAGCATCTGCCTTACAAGCAGAGGGTCATAGGTTCGAGCCCTATAGGTCCCATCCTTTTAAGTTTTGATTAGACGATATATGGCTAAGTAGCTCAGTTGGCTAGAGCACGCGGTTCATACCCGCGGTGTCAGGGGTTCGAATCCCTTCTTAGCCATTACGACATGGGAAGCTCCGGAACAGGAAATGTTCTGGAGCTTTTTGGTGTAATGGAAAAAAATCCGTTACAGAAGAACTCTGATGATGGAAGAAAAGAGGTATATATGAGAATTGGAATGGGATATGATGTTCACAGACTGGAAGAGGGAAGAAAGCTGATACTTGGCGGTGTGGAAATTCCATATGAAAAAGGCCTGCTGGGACATTCTGATGCGGATGTCCTGGTGCATGCCATCATGGATGCACTGCTCGGTGCGGCTGCACTGGGTGATATCGGAAAACATTTTCCGGATACCGATCCAAAATACAAGGGAATTTCGAGTATTCTCCTTCTGGAGCATGTGGGGAAATTACTGGAAGAACACTGCTATATCATTGGCAATATTGATGCGACCATTATCGCACAGCGTCCGAAACTTGCTCCTTACCGGGAAAAAATGACGGAGAACATTGCAAAGGCACTTAAAATCAGAAAAGACCAGATTTGCGTGAAAGCAACCACGGAAGAGGGTCTTGGCTTTACCGGGCGGGGAGAAGGCATTGCATCGCAGGCGATCGCACTGATCGAAACTGTTGAAAATTATATCTATGGGGATGGAATAACAGCAGGAAATACAGGCGGGTGTGCCGGCTGCGGCGGCTGCATGAGATAGGTGAGAACAGGAGATTTTTCATGAGTAACTATGAATTAAAGGAAATGAAATATGAGGATTACTGGGAATTAAGGGCATTATTTTCTTTAAGATATGCGCAGACCTGTGAGAATATTATCACAAATAGTTATATCTGGAAGGATTATTACAAAGCGAGATACGTTACGGATGGAAAGGGGTTGTTCTGGATCTACAGGCTTCAGGACGAATACTTTACAGCTTCCCCGGTGTGTGCGGACGAAGATGTAAAAAAATACTTTGAAATGGCACAGGATTATTTTCATACAGAACGAAAGTGTAAGCTGGTGATGTATACCGTTGATGAAAAACTGATCCGGCAGCTTGAACTGCCGCAGGATCGCTATACGGTCGAAGAGGACAGAAGATACTTTGACTATGTCTATGATGCGGACGCATTAAGGCGGCTGGCAGGAAAGAAATACCATAAAAAGAAAAATCATGTAAATGCATTTTATAAAGAATATGAAGGCAGATATGAGTGCAGGGTAATGATGGCGGAGGATGCGGATATTATCAGTGAATACCTTGACAAATGGCATGCCATGAGAAATATTGAAGATGAGTATCACAGGGATGATTACGAACTGAAAGGAATAAAAGAGCTGATCCGGCATAGTAATGATATGAACCTTGATATGTTTGGAGTGTTTATTGATGGAAAATTAGAAGCATTTACACTGGGAACTTATCTGAAAAGAGAGGAAACCGCATATATTCATGTCGAGAAAGCAAATCCGGAGATCCGGGGGCTGTATCCGTTTATCAACCAGCAGTTTCTTATACACTGTTTCCCGACTGCAAAATGGGTTAACAGAGAAGATGATATGGGACTGGAAGGTCTGCGGAAAGCGAAAATGTCATACAACCCTGCATTTATGGCGAAAAAATATAATGTTTATGAAAAATAATACCGGAAAGTGAGGGCAGCATGAGAATAGAACAACTGGAAGGAAAAGAACTGTATCGTACCAGACCATTATATCAGAGTATTTTTCGTGATACAGAATTATTTACGGACTTCTTCTACAGGAAGGCAGAAAAGGACGGAAAAGCAATTGTGTGCATGGATGGGGAAGAAATTGTGTCTGAAGTTTTTCTTCTTCCGCGGCTGTTAAGCTGCAACGATTCCATGGCAGAAGCGGTTTATCTGTATGGTGTGGCAACAAAGGAAGAATACCGCGGCAGGGGCATGATGAAAAAACTCATGGAAAAGGCACTTGCGGAGGCGAAATGTGCCAATGCGGATTTCGTCTATCTGATTCCGGAAAATCCTGAAATCTACAAAAGACTCGGATTCCGGCTGATAAAGGAAAGAAAAGAGAAAATTTATCAGTTAAGTGTAAAAGAAGCAAAGATGATGCTGAAATTTAATTTAGAACCGCTTACCGAAGCGAATTTTAAAGAAGATATTTATCAGGAAATCAATTCACTGGAAAATGAAATCCGTACCGGAAAAGAGCTGATGCCGTTCCGTGACCGGGAATACTTTAAGGAACGGATTGTCCAGGCAGGAATTGAAGGCGGCGGAGTGTATCTGCTGCGAAAACGGAATGATTACAGCATTGCGGGCATCATTATGACCAGCGAAGAAACCGGCGAAATTGTGATTGAGGATATTGTCGGGGATGAAGAGAAGAAAGAGGGATTTATCAAGGATTTCATGCGGTGGAAGGGCATGGCAGGCATGAAAGAAGAGATTTTCCCGGTCATGATTGCAGAGATAAAAGAGGGAATCGGGATTATGGATGATATGGATATACAGATAAATGACGTGTTATAATTTTTTCTTGAGATTTTTTCAGATTTGTCGTATACTATGAAAGTAAGTAAAACGAAAGATGAGGAGTGAGGAAAAGTGAGCAGAAAAAGTAATGTATTAATTGTTACAGGGGAAGAATCACAGAAAAAAAAATTGGAGGCAATACTGTACGATAAGTATGTAACGGAAGTGTGCAGCAATGGAAAAGAAGCCTTCGATTACTTAAATAATCATTTTCCGGATGTGGATCTGGTCATTACTGCCATCCCATTGGAATCGATAGACGGATTTGAACTGATGCGTTTAATGAAGATATCAAAGGTACTAAATGTCGTTCCGGTTCTTGTACTGATAGAGAACGAAGACACCGAAGCTATCAGGAAAGCGATGGACTTTGGTGCGGAGGATATTATAGAACTTCCGGAGGTAAGCGAAGTCATAAGAAACAGGGTGGATACCATTATCCGGCTGACAAGAAAACCAGATTATAAGAATGTCATGGAAGAGCTGGTCATAGAGCAGATCGATAAGTATATTGATAAACTCGGAATTTGCAAGTGTCCGACCTGCCGATGCGATCTGACGGCACTGGCATTGAACCATCTGAAACCGAAGTATGTAAACACAGAGAAAGGCAGGCTGATTTCGGTAACGGATAAGATGTCGTATGATAATATTCTTGAAATCGTGGGTGTCATTGCAGAATGTGCAGAATCTGTAAAAATGAATCCTCGCCATACACTGACACGCAATAATGAAGAATAATTTCTGGAAAGACAGCTTCGTTCCTTGAGATAGTGAATGTTCCGTTTTGGTGGAATGGAGCATATCGCGGGAGGGAACGGAGCTTAAATTTTTATTTATATATGAGGTACAATCATGAAATTTTGGAAATATTTTAAAGAAGAGGCAGCCATTATAAGAGAAAGAGATCCGGCCATCAAATCCGACTGGGAAGTTTTGCTGTATCCGAGTTTTAAGGCGATCTGGAAATATAGAAAGGCGCATAAACTCTACGAAAAAGGGCATTATTTCAGAGCCAGATGGATCTCGCAGAGAGCAGCAAGAAAAACCGGTATCGAGATCCATCCTGGTGCGGTCATTGGAAAAGGCCTGTTCATTGATCACGGCCATGGCGTTGTTATCGGGGAAACCACGATCATTGGAGATAACGTTACATTGTATCAGGGAGTTACCCTTGGCGGTACGGGCAAGGAAACCGGCAAGCGTCATCCGACTCTGGAGGACAATGTCATGGTCAGTGTCGGCGCAAAGGTGCTTGGCTCTTTTACCATCGGGGAAAATTCCAAAATCGGTGCTGGTAGTGTTGTCTTAAAAGAAGTGCCACCGAATTCAACTGTAGTAGGAGTTCCAGGATGTGTGGTAAAGCAGGATAACGTAAGGATTCCGAGAAACGATATGGATCAGGTACATCTTCCGGATCCTGTCATGAATGAAATCGAACATCTGAAACAGGAAATGCACAGACTGGAAGAGGAAAACCAGAGACTGCAGAAACTGGTCGATAAATATCAGAAAAAATAAATAGAAAGAGGATAAACATGGAAAATAGAATTAAATTTTATAATACACTTACCCGCAGCGTAGAAACATTTGTTCCGAATGAAGATGGAAAAGTAAAGATGTATACCTGCGGACCGACTGTATATCATTTTGCCCATATTGGAAATCTCAGAAGTTATATTATGGAAGATGTTCTTGAAAAAACACTCCGTTATGCGGGTTACGATGTAAAACGTGTCATGAATATTACAGATGTCGGACATTTGTCAAGTGATGCGGATACCGGTGAGGATAAGATGTTAAAAGGTGCAAAAAGAGAGCATAAGACTGTCATGGAGATTGCAAAATTCTACACCGATGCATTTTTCTCGGATTGTGAAAAACTTAACATCAAACGTCCTGATGTGGTAGAACCGGCAACAAACTGTATTTCCGAGTTTATCCATATGATAGAAGTATTGCTTGAGAAAGGCTATGCCTATATCGCAGGAGATAATGTTTATTTTGATACCTCAAAACTGGATGATTACTATGTATTTTCCAGTCAGAGTGAGAAAGAACTGATGGTCGGAGTGCGTGATGATGTAGATGAGGATACCAATAAGAAAAATAAAAGTGACTTCGTTCTGTGGTTTACAAAATCTAAATTTGACAATCAGGAATTAAAATGGGACAGTCCGTGGGGCATAGGATATCCGGGCTGGCATATCGAATGCTCCTGCATCAGCATGAAGCATCTGGGCGAATACATGGATATCCACTGCGGCGGTGTGGACAATATCTTCCCGCATCATACGAATGAGATCGCGCAGAGTGAGGCGTACCTCGGACACAAATGGTGTAATTACTGGTTCCATGTACATCACTTAAATGATAAATCAGGAAAGATGAGCAAGTCAAAGGGCGAGTTCCTTACCGTATCCCTTCTGGAAGAAAAAGGATATAATCCGCTGGTTTACCGTATGTTCTGCCTGCAGTCACATTACCGTAAACCGTTGGAATTTTCCTATGAAGTCATGGACAATGTAAAGACTGCATACGATAAATTACTGAAAGCGGTTGCAAAACTCAAAGATGAAGGCGAAATTGAGCAGGATAAATTTGATGGATACAAGAAAAAATTCCTGGATGCACTTGGAAATGATCTCAATACATCCATGGGAATTACTGTTTTATACGAATTATTAAAAGAAGATATGAATGATAAGACAAAACTCGAACTGGTCCGCAGTTTTGATGAGGTATTATCCCTGAATCTGACCTCTGGGGCAACAGAAGAGACAGATACCGTCAGTGAAGAGATGGAAGCATATATCCTTGAAAAAATCGAGGAAAGAAAGGCTGCAAAGAAAGAGAAGAATTTTGAGAAAGCGGACGCAATCCGTAATGAATTGCTGGAAAAAGGCATTGTTCTGGAAGATACACGCGAAGGAGTAAAATGGAAGAGAGTTTAGATTTATACAAAAGTATATTAGATCAATTTCAGATAAAGAAGCAGAATGTCTGCACGTATTCCCCGCTGACACTTGCTTATATCGGAGATGCCATTTACGAAATCATCATCCGCACCATTGTGGTAGGAGAGGGAAACCGTCAGGTAAATCAGCTCCATAAGAAAAGCAGCAACCTGGCAAAAGCCGGTACACAGGCGGAAATGGTGTTAAAGCTGCAGCCATTTTTAGAGGAAGAAGAAGAGCAGATTTATAAGAGAGGAAGAAATGCCAAATCTTATACTGCTGCAAAAAATGCAGATATTATCGATTACAGAAATGCGACAGGATTTGAAGCTCTGATGGGTTACCTGTATATGCAGGGAAAAACAGAACGTATGTTTGAACTTGTAAAAAAGGGTATGGAGCTGTTATAAGGAGAAAAAATGCGATACGAAGAATTTACAATAGAAGGAAGAAATGCCGTTCTGGAAGCATTCCGGGCAGGCAAAACGATAGATAAGCTGTTCGTGCAGGACGGCTGTCATGATGGTCCGGTATTAAGTATTACAAGGGAAGCGAGAAAAGCAAATGCGATTATCCAGTACGTTGACAAGGAACGTCTGGATGTCATGTCAAAAACCGGAAAACACCAGGGTGTGATTGCCTATGCGGCAGCCTATTCCTATGCGGAAGTAGAAGATATCCTGGCAGCAGCGAGAGAAAAGGGAGAAGATCCGTTTATCTTCATTCTGGATAACATCGAAGATCCGCATAATCTTGGAGCAATTATCAGAACTGCAAATCTGGCGGGGGCACACGGAGTAATCATTCCGAAGAGAAGAGCGGTCGGATTAACGGCAACCGTGGCAAGAACCTCGGCAGGTGCATTGAATTACACACCGGTGGCAAAAGTAACCAACATAGCAGCAACCATTGATGAACTCAAAAAAGAAGGTTTATGGTTTGTCTGTGCAGACATGGACGGAGAAATTATGTACCGGCAGAACCTCAAAGGACCGATAGGTCTTGTCATAGGAAACGAAGGTGAGGGAGTCGGAAGACTCATAAAAGAAAAATGCGACTTCACCGCATCCATACCAATGAAAGGCAATATTGATTCCCTAAATGCCTCCGTTGCAGCAGGAGTACTTGCATACGAGATCGTCAGACAGAGAATGATGTAATAGGTAATTGCGAAACGTTTAAATTTTTGTAAATGCATATGTAAATGAAACATTACACGAAGGCACGCTCCCGCTACATTCGGCTGGTAGCGGTACTAAGATGCTAAAATACAGCATCTAAGTGCCGACCGCCTCATAGTACCTTCTTAGTAATTGTTCAATTTGCATATACAATAAAGATAAATTATGAGTTTCGCAATTAACTAAATGATGTAAAAAAGAAGGAGTATCGTTTTTTGCGATACTCCTTCTTTTTTTGCATCATGACAGATTATTCAATGTTAGTAAATACATTCACCTCTTTTTTCAGATTTTCTTCAATCTCTGTATTTTCTTCCATCTGTTCCGAGATCATCTGAAGTGCCTGAACCAGTTTCTGGGTATCATCGGCAGAAACTGTGATTTTTCCGGCAGTTACACGGGTACTGTCAGCCAGTTCGCGGATCTGGGAAGTGACTACGGAAAATCCTCTGCCAGATTCGCCGGCTCTGGCAGCTTCGATCGATGCATTCAGGGCAAGCATATTCGTCTGGGAAGAGATCATAAGGATATCTTCTGTAAGATTCTGAATTTCATGGACAGATTTCATTTGAGAGCTCATCCATACCCGAGGAAATCTGATCAGCATTCTGATTGGAAATAGTAATCTGTTCGGAAACCTGTAAGACAGATGCTTCCAGTCTGGAAGATTCCAGTTTGATTTTCTTCATAATGGACTGTAATCCGTCTATAAAACCATTAATACCATTGACAAGATTTCCGGCGATCGCTGTAACTAACAAAACAAACATCAGACCAATAAATTTAATACCAATATTAAATTTGATTTTTTTCATAATTCGTACTGTTTACCTAATGGTAATCCTTTCTTTTATATTTATCATGATATACGATAACGATATTTCTAAGACTATAGGTATCGTTACAAACCTCATATAGTTATAATATAAAAAGCCTATGTGGGAGTAAAATGATAGAAATGTGTAGGCTTGATGAAAAAATGTAAAAAATTGAAGAAAAACAGTTGACAAATGTAAAATAATGTATTATTATATACAAGCTGTCAGATGACAACGGATAACAAACACTGGGTAGTGCAAAAATGTTATAAAAGTTGGATGGCAAAAAAATAAAAAAAGTTGTTGACAACCGAAAAGATACATGGTATCATATACGAGT
>ERZ779842.189-NODE-189-length-73246-cov-24.244743_pt1 | contig 73246 bp, 60 predicted proteins | sample MGYA00511095_ERZ779842 | MGnify/ENA primary metagenome ERZ779842 (study PRJEB29588, sample SAMEA2154036) | human gut metagenome | biome: human gut; feature: human-associated habitat; material: faeces | place: Denmark | collected 2008/2010 ... | reverse complement strand
TTTGCCCCTACTGCGTAACATGAGGGTAAAAAAATAGCGGCGTTCCTTGTTTCCCGGTTGGGATAAGGTAACGCCGCCAGTGCGGTGCTATATGAAATTGTGTGATTGCCGACGTGCCGCGCCGCCAGTGCGTCGCGTTTGTATTGGGTTGTTTCATGCTCGCAAGATGTTCCGGCATATCAAGGCGCAATCCGTTAAAAGTAGTAAATTGGTAGTAAAATCAATCTGAAATCCTGCGAATGTGCTTGTATTTCAAGGGTTTTTCGGGATAATCAAAATTTTTTTCTAAAAAATCAACAAAAATTTTTTACTTCTCATTGATTTTATAAATCATTTATTTTCTCCATTCCGCTACAAAATCTCTCAGCCTTTTTGCCCCAACTAACTGCTGTGTATCGTAAATCTCTAAAAAGGTCTCTTTATCCACCCATTTGTAATCGATGGTTTCGTCTTTTTGAAGTTTTACTGCCCCTTTTGCCACATTGGTCACACACAGATATCCCACAAAATAGCAATTTCCCGATAATGTCTGATAGATTGGTTTCAGTTCATCGGCAAGGATTCCTGTTTCTTCTAACAGTTCCCGTCTGGCTGCCAGGGAAAAATGCTCTCCTTTTAAAACGGCTCCGCCTGCGCCGCATTCCCAGCATCCCGGATATGCCGGTTTTTCCAGATGTCTGCGCATCAACAGAACACTTCCATCTTCATGTACGACAAATACTTTGGCTACTGCGTGGAAACATCCCTCCGGTATTTCTTCGCCTCTTACCAGAATATCTCCTGTCTCTCTGCCATCCTCTCCATAGACATCCCATAATTCCATACTCTGCCATTCTTCCGGCATGCCTGTTTCTCTCAGCTTTTCAAATAATGCTGTGCTAATCGCCGGATAGGTCAATTTTTCCGGCAGTTCCTCGAAGGTTTTTACTTCCTGCATTTCGCTCTCCGGTATTGCACCCAGTTTTGTGATTTTTGCGGTAAAAACGACTCCACTTGCTCCTTCTTTTGTTTCTTCATTTCCTGCCCAGTAATCGCAGAATGGTGCAATCTCATACTGTATGGCCCCGGATTCTTCGTATAATTCCCTTTTTGCTGCTTCAAACGGTGTTTCCGCGGCTTCGATATGTCCGCCCTGCGTTTCCCATGTTGTTCTCTCTTTATGCCTGCTTAACAGAATCCTTCCGTCATACTCGGATAAAATAACGACATATTTATATTCTTTTAATTCTCCCAACGGATATGTTTTACAAACCATGACTTCCTCCTGTGCTGTTTCTGTGCTTTGACATATTTTAACACAATTTTTTTCATAATTCCACATCATGCAGACAAAAATAATTCCAGACTATCTTAATACAGACACAAAAATGGCGGTTTTTCAACCGCCACTTTACATTCTTATTTAAATAACCCGAACAATCCTTTCTTCTCATAAGGTTCGCTCTTTGCATCTTTTAACTCATATCCGATTTCCTTAATTTCTTTTCCTGCAAGAGAAAGGTCAAGTTCATCCTCGCTGATTACTACCGTTTCCCCTTTCTGGGCGGACGATGTCACCTTTTTTACTTTAAAATTTTTACGAATCAGGTCATTCATATGGGATTCGCACATCCCGCACATCATTCCGTCAATTTTTAATGTTGTCTTTATCATGACAGTCACCTCTTCTCTGATTGATATCGTTATCATATACCCCCTGGGAGTATTTGTCAAGAGAAGTGTTTCCTATTGAGAATGATATTCAATAACCTCTTACAATACTTTTGCCACATCTCCCGCGATTAATTCTGCGGTCAGATGATTCTCTTCTAATACTTCCTGTACGTCATAACGGTCGAGGAATTCTTTCTTTACTCCAAAGTTCAATACTTTCATATCAGAATCGCCGTAGAATCTTGCAATTTTTTCACCAAATCCACCGTCTAATATTCCATCTTCCAAAGTGATGACTACGTCATGGTCTTTCTTTAATTCTTCCAGTAAATCTTTGTCCGCACCTGTAATGAAATACGGATTAATAATGGTCGGCTGTGCACCAGTCTTTTCTTTTATCTTTTCTGCTGCCTCTTTTCCAAGTGCATAGAAAGTTCCAAGACCGAGAATGGCTACTTTGCTTCCTTTTGTGGTGACCTCATATTTGTTTAAGTCAGAGAAATCTTTTGTGATTTTCTTTCCATCGGAAACCATTGCGCCGCCCGGAAGTTTGATGGCTACCGAATATTCTTTCTGGTCGACACTCCAGTCAAGCATTGCCAGATATTCTTCCTTCGTGGTCGGTGCCAGATAGACAAGATTTGGAATATTTGCCATCATTGGAATATCGTACAGTCCAAGATGTGTGACATCATTCATTCCGTAAACAGAACCCCAATATACAACTATTGTAGCCGGACTGTTATTTACACACAAATCCTGTGAAATCTGGTCGTAGGTTCTCTGCACAAAGGTACTGTATACACCATACACCGGCTTTCCGCCATTTGCAGCGATACCGGATGCCAGTGCCACTGCTGTTTCTTCTGCAATACCGACATCCACAAACTGCTTTCCGGCTTCTTTTCTCTTATCCGCAGTAAATCCAAGTACCGTCGGGGTTGCTGAAGTAATCGCTACCACGCTCTTGTCTTCTTTCATTTTCTTTAAAAGATATTCTGCTGTTATGCTGGAATAATCCTCACCGAAATCCCCAGAGGTGGATTTTCCTGTCTCAATGTCAAATGGTCCGCTGTAATGCCAGTTCTCCTTGTCCTGCTCTGCGTATTTGTAACCTTTTCCCTTCTGGGTATTGATATGCACAACGACCGGTTTTCCGGAATCTTTTACCTTTGAAAATGCCTCAATTAATTTTTCTGTATTGTTTCCTTCTGCCACATAGAGATAATCCAGTCCCATGGCTTTGAACAGATTACATTCTGCCTTACCGTTTGTATCTCTCAAAAGCTTCAGGTTCTGATACATACCACCGTGATTTTCGGCAATGGACATGTCATTATCATTTACTACGATAATCAGATTGCCGCCTAATTCTGCCGCAACATCCAGACCTTCGAGTGCCTCTCCGCCACTTAACGAACCATCTCCGATGACTGCGATGACGTTACCGCTCTCTCCGTTTAAATCCCTTGCTTTTGCCACACCGCAGGCAAGGCTGACGGAGGTAGAGGTATGTCCGATGATAAAGTGGTCATGCTCACTTTCATGTGGATTGCTGTAACCGCTGACATCATCATAATGCTCCTCATAGAGATAGGCATCCTTTCTTCCGGTCAGCATTTTGTGCGGATACGTCTGATGGGATACATCATAGATAATCTTGTCCTTTGGTGATTCAAACACATAATGAAGGGCAATGGTTGCCTCCACCATACCAAAGTTTGGTCCGAAATGTCCGCCGTGAATGCTTGCTCTCTTTAACAGAGCATCTCTCATTTCCTGTGCCAGTCCTTTCAATTCCTCTCCGGATAATTTTTTTACATCTTCCGGTCCGTTGATTTTTTCTATATACATTTGTTGTCCTCCCATGTTAATTTACCTGTTTTTACTGCTTCTTCGTATCTGGATATTTTGTAATCCAGCTTATCCATGGCAGCTTCGAGCTGCTGTTTCTGTTCTTCCAGATGAACTTTCTGCTCCTGCAAAAGCTGCAGTCTTGCCGGAATGGTCGCATCGCCCTTCTGACAGAGTTTTACATATTCAATCAGTGCTTCTATGGGAAGTCCTGCACCCCGCATACATATGGCGAGTTCCACCCATCCAAGGTCTTCTGGCTGATAATTGCGGATGCCGCTGGATGTTCTGGTGACTTCCGGAATCATACCGATTCGCTCATAATATCTGAGTGTATCCTGGGAAATTCCATATTTCTCACTGACTTCTCTGATTGTCATATCTGCACCACCTTTCTATCTGAATAATGAAAGTATAACATCTGGAGTTTACTCTAAGTCAAGTATATTTTTTTATTATTTTGCCATAATATGATTGAAACTATTTTTATTTCTGGAGGAATTTTTTATGAATGATGATACGATTAAATTATTAAAAGAATGTAGTTCCGGTATCTGCATGGCGAGAGATGCCATTGATGAGATTCTGGAAGATGTCAGAGACGATGATTTGAAAGGGATTCTGCAGAACAGCATCAAAGAACACGATGCCCTGAAAGAGGACACGGAAAACTATCTGAAAGCTTTTCACGAAGAACCAGAAAAGCCATCCGTCATTGCCAAAGGTATGGCCCACTTAAAGAGCAATGTCAAACTGGCAGCAGACAATTCCGATGCAACGGTTGCAGATTTGATTACCGACGGCTGCAATATGGGTATTAAATCCCTGCACCGTTATCTGAACCAGTATCAGGCAGCGGATAAAGATATCAAAAAACTGACAAAACAGATTATTGTTGTGGAATCTTCTCTCAGAGAACAGATTTGCGCTTATCTGTAAAAGCAGGGGATTGCAAAACACTTAAATTTTTGCAAAAATATATGCAAAGCGAACAATTACTAAGGATGGACTACGAGGCAGGCACTAAGGAGGGACCCAATTTATTGGGAAGATTCCCTGGTGCCATAGCCGAATGCAGTGAGAGCATGCCTTTGTGTAATTGTGTCACTTTGCATATACAATAAAGAAAATTATGAGTTTCGTAATTACCTTGTCGTTTTATTTTACAACGATATTATAAATCTTGCCTTTTACATAGATTTCTTTCACGATGTTCTTTCCATCTACTGCTGCCTGAACAGAAGATGCGGCAAATACTTTTTCTTTGACTGCTTCCTGTGTATCATCCAGGGAAACATTTAATTTTGCCTTTACCTTTCCATTGACCTGAACAGCGATTTCCACGGTGCTTTCCACGGTCTTTGTCTCGTCATATTCCGGCCATGTCTGCTGATACAGATAATCGGTATGACCAAGCTTCTGCCATAATTCTTCTGTGATGTGAGGTGCAACCGGATTTAACAGGGTAATCAGGGTAGCAAATTCTGCTTTATTTATCTGACCTTTCTTGTAGAAGTCGTTTAACAATGCCATCATTGCAGCGATTGCTGTGTTAAATTTCAGGTTTTCAAAGTCATTTGACACTTTCTTGATGGTCTGGTGCATCTTTGTTTCCATATCTGCACTGTAACTGTCGCCATCCACCAGAATGTCCTGCAGTTTCCATACTCTGTCCAGGAAACGGCGGCATCCCTTAACACCATCTTCTGACCATGAAGCACTTAAATCGAAAGCTCCGATGAACATTTCATAGGTACGAAGGGTATCTGCACCGTATTCATTGACAATATCATCCGGATTTACAACGTTTCCACGGCTCTTTGACATTTTTTCGCCGTTTTCACCCAGAATCATACCATGGGAAGTTCTCTTCTGATATGGTTCTTTGGTTGGTACTACTCCCTGGTCATACAGGAATTTATGCCAGAATCTGGAATAGAGCAGATGGAGGGTTGTGTGTTCCATACCGCCATTGTACCAGTCAACCGGCAGCCAGTATTTTAATGCTTCTTTGCTGGCAAGTGCCTCTGTATTAGTCGGATCTGTATATCTTAAGAAGTACCAGGATGAACCAGCCCACTGAGGCATGGTATCTGTCTCACGCTTTGCAGGACCGCCGCAGCATGGGCATGTAGTATTTACCCAGCCGGTCATGGCTGCCAACGGTGATTCACCATTATCGGTCGGCATATAGCTGTCTACTTCCGGAAGTTCGAGTGGAAGCAGGCTTTCATCGATTGGCACATAGCCGCACTTTTCACATTCTACGATTGGAATCGGTTCTCCCCAGTATCTCTGTCTTGAGAATACCCAGTCACGAAGTTTGTAGTTGACCTTCTTTTCGCCAATACCTTTTTCTGTAAGGAATTCCAGCATTTTTACCTTTGCGTCCTTTACTTCCAGTCCATTTAAGAAATCGGAATTTACCAGTACACCTGTTGCCACATCGGTAAATGCAGCTTCTTCCAGATTTACTTCTACTCCGTCTTTTCCTGCCACTACCTGAATCATTGGAAGGTCAAATTTCTTTGCAAACTCCCAGTCTCTCTGGTCATGTGCCGGAACTGCCATAATCGCACCGGTACCATAGGACATTAATACATAATCAGAAATCCAGATTGGAATTTCTTTGCCATTGACCGGGTTGATTGCTGTCAGTCCGTCGATGCATATGCCAGTCTTGTCTTTTGCAAGCTCGGTACGCTCAAAGTCAGACTTTCTTGCTGCCATTTCACGGTATTCCACGATGGCATCCCAGTTTCCGATTTCATCTTTATATTTATCAATCACTGGATGTTCCGGAGAAACTACCATGTAAGTAACGCCGAACAGGGTATCCGGTCTAGTGGTATAAATACGGAGTTTGTCCTCTTTGTCTTTGATGGAGAAGTCCACTTCCCCGCCTTCGGAACGTCCAATCCAGTTTTTCTGTGATACTTTAACTTTTTCAATATAATCGACATCGTCCAAATCCTTGATTAACTTGTCCGCATATTCGGTAATCTTGAGCATCCACTCACTCTTTACCTTACGAACAACCTCAGAACCACATCGCTCACATACACCGTTGACTACTTCTTCATTTGCTAGTCCTACTTTACAGGAAGTACACCAGTTAATCGGCATTTCCTTCTTGTAAGCAAGTCCTGCCTTGAATAATTTGAGGAAAATCCACTGTGTCCATTTGTAGTACTGTGGATCTGTAGTATTGATTTCTCTGTCCCAGTCGAAAGAATAACCCAGTGATTTTAACTGGTCTTTAAAATGAGCAACGTTATTCTTTGTTACAATCTTTGGATGAATTTTATTTTTAATGGCATAGTTCTCGGTAGGCAGTCCGAATGCATCCCATCCCATCGGATATAATACATTGTATCCCTGCATTCTTCTCTTTCTTGCAACAATATCCAATGCAGTATAAGGACGCGGATGACCTACATGAAGTCCCTGTCCTGACGGATATGGGAACTCTACCAATGCATAATACTTTGGTTTTGTATAATCATTGGTCGCAGCAAATGCCTTGTTCTCATCCCAGATATCCTGCCACTTTTTTTCAATCTTTTTTGGTGAATAATAATTGTCCATAGTTCCTCCTAATTTATATAAAATAGTCCTTTTCTCTGACACTTTTTCTATTCTACAACGGTTAAGTTTAAATGTCAACTAAGCACTTATTTTTTCTTCTTCCTTACAAAGTATACTCCTGCTGCGGCAAGCACTACACATACAAGAATGACTGCCACTGCCACAACACTGCCATGACCGCTTTTTGAAGATTTTTCATTTTCGGTTGTTCCTGTTTCTGATTTCGATTCGGAAGTAGTTTTCTGATTCTCTTCTTCTGTGTCCTTTACAGTATCCTTTTCCGTATTCTGGCTGCTTTCTTCTTTGCTGTCCGATTTTTTTTCTGTCGCATTATTTGCGGAATTACTTCCTTTTGATTCCTGTGTTTTTGAATCTTCTCCACTGCCGGAAGAATCGCTTCCGCTGTTATTGCTGTTATCATTACTGCTATTGCTGTTATTACCGTTATTGTTGCTGCTATTGCTATTATTAGTGCTATTACTACTATTATTGCTATTACTGCTATTATCCGTGTTTTCTGAATTTCCGGTGCTTCCCTGCGATTTCTCAATCTCACTGACAGCATTGCTGACATCTTTTTCTTCTGACTGAACCGTTCCATATTCTGAAGTATATTTCTCTTCTATGGTTTCCTGTTCCATTGCCTTGTTTGCTACCATAACAACCGGAACTGCCGTTAATTTTTCGGACTCTGCCTTTGAGCCATCCTGAACTGCCACATAGGAAATATTGAGGCATTTTTTCAGATCTTCAATATCTGTCTGTGCTGTAACTGTAAAACTATATAAATCCTTTGTTCCTTTTTTTAATGGATCGCTTACATTCAAGTATTGTAATTCTACATTGCTGCCCTTTAATTTCGCCATGGAAAATGCCATACCCTTTCCTTCATCCAGATCTACCTGAATCGTATCCTCATTTACGGATAATTGATCCGTATTCACAGATACCTCAACGATCATTGTTGTAATTACATTGTCCTTATAACTGTCATCATAATTCTGCAATGCCACGGATACCTTCATTTCTTCGCCCTGTTTCATAACATCATGATCCAGACACAATGCGATGGAAAGTGGCTGTGCCGCAAGAATCGGCTGTTTCACCATGACAGATATGCATAAAGCCAGTATACTTATGATTGCCATCCATCCCGTGTGTTTTTTCTGCATATTTACCTCCTTATATCTTATCTTAGAAGTGAAAAAGGCTGTTGATTAACAACAGCCTTTTCCCTTATTTTGAATCATTCGTTTTATCAAACGATTATCTCTGTACTTTTCTTCTTGAAAATACTACAAATCCAGCACCTGCTGCTACAATCATACCTAAAACAGCTACTACATTCTTAGCATCTCCTGTCTTTACAGAAGTACCTTTTGCAGTTGTTGTTTCCTGAGCTGTTGTATTGCCTGCAGCTGTAGTTTCATCTGCTTTTGCAGTAGTCTGTCCTTCGTTATTTGTTGTGGTATTTTCAGCAGTAGTAGTATCTTTCTCCGGTTCCTGCGTAGTTGGAGTTTCTACTTTCTCTTCAACGATTACATAAGTACTGAAGTGATCTGTAGCGAAAGTAATCTTATCACCTTCTACTGAGGTATCCAGTTTCTTCATAGAACCATCGCCTTCTACCAGACGATAAACAGTAAGCTTATTTGCTTTGTTTAATCCTGCCGGAATATCCAAAGTAATCTTTAAGCTTCCATCCGGCTGAATCTCAGCACCGGTAAGCTTGGATAAGAGCTTGATATCTAATACTTCATATTTCTCGTATTTTTCAACTACTTTTGAAAGAGCTTCTACAACTTCTTTCATCTTCTTAACTGATGTTTCTTTTGATACTACAAGATATTCTTCATCAGATACACCTGTTACGGTTGAATCAATCTCAGAATTCTTAAGTACGCGAACGATAAATCCGATTTCATATGCTGCACCATCAGCAGTCTTATAAGAAACCTTAACATCCTGTTTACCAAGAACAGCCGGATCATATCCTTTGATTGTTACATCGGTAAGTTTTAAAGTATCTTTTGTTCCATTGTTATAAACAAGGTATACTTCAAGTCCTGCATCTGCCAGTTCAGTGCCTTCTTTTAAGTCAGTTACTTCGCCAAAGCTGAGTGCAAGGCCTGTTGCAGCCTTTGCAAGTACTTCTACTTCAAATGTTACAGTCTTTCCGCCATATGTTACAGTTGCGGTCTGCTTTCCTACTACATTTGTATCCAGGGTAAGCATTCCTTCTGTAATATCCATATCTTCTTCTGTACCATTATCATATGTTACATGAATCTTTCCACCTGTTAAATCAAGTGCAAGACCTTCTGTTACAGTTGTTGCTGTCGGTGCTGATACAAGTGTTACATCAGTTACTGTCTTAGCGGCTACTGTTACTGCCAGTTCAGCTGTCTTACCTTTATAAGTTACGGTAACTGTCTGATCTCCAACCTTGCTGTTATCAAATCCTGAAATCATGTCATTGGTCATAGCAACGGTTGCTGTTGTATCATTGTCATAATAAAGTGTAATTACACCATCTGTTACATCGAGTTTTGTTCCCTCGATAATACTTGTTTTGGAAGGTTTTGTTGTAATTGCAATCTTCTCAAGAACTTTTTCAATTACAGTTACATCATAAGTTAATGTATGTTCTACATTCTTCTTATCTGTGTATACAACGGTAACTTTGTATGTGCCCGGTGTAGCAGTATCTACTTTGGAAGCATCTACCTTTACAGACTTATCAGAAAATGCTACTTTTTCTGTTGTATCATTGTTGTAGCTTACAAGAATTGTTCCATCGAATGTAAATGCCTTACCTTCTTTGATATTAGTTACATTATTTTCTGCAATCTTAACATCACTTACAGATTTTTCAATTACAGTTACTTCAAATGTCTGTGCTACTATGTAGCCATTGTATTTGATGGTAATTGTCTGTTTTCCGACAGTATTCTTATCAAATCCTGAAATCATGTCACTTGTTACATTCACTCCAAGATCTTCGGTACCGTTATCATAAACAACTTTAATCTTTGCACCTGTTAAATCAAGGTCTTTTCCTTCTAATACTTCTGTCTTTTCAGGAGCAGAAACCAGTTCAACAGATTTTACGGATTTTGCTTTTACAGTTGCTGTGAAAGTGGTTGTCTTTGTAACACCATCTTCACTGTAGGAAACTGTAACAGTCTGTTCGCCAACCTTTGTGTTGTCGAAATCTTTCAGCATATCTTTTGTAAGTTCTGCTTCTTTGCTTGTACCATTGTCATAAACAACTTTGATCTTTGCGTCTGTAAGATCAAGTTCTTTTCCTTCCAGTACTTCTGTACCTGCTGGTATGGAAACAAGCTCAATGCTTGCCATTGCTTTCTTTCTTACCTTAACAGTAAATACAGCGGTATGCTCTTTGTATGTTACAGTAATGGTCTGTTCTCCGTATGCTGCAGGATTCTTCTCATATCCGCTGCACATTGCAGAAGTCATATCTACCGTTTCTGTCTTTCCATTATCATAAGAAACAGTGAGCACGCCACCTGTTACATCAAGGTCTGTACCTTCCACATATTCTGTCTTTGCAGGCTTTGTTGTTACTTCAATGCCTGTAATGGATTTTGCCTTTACTTCAATATCGAATGTAAGGGTTTTTGCTCCATAAGTTACTGTAATTGTCTGTGTTCCAACTGTATCGTTTAATCCAGAACACATCTGGTCTGTCACACTGATCTCATCTGTTGTTCCATCGCTGTAAACAACTTTGATTGCTGCACCTTTTAATGCAACTGCCAGTTCCTGACCTTCAATAATGCTTGCTGCCGGTTTCTTAGCCCATTCAATAGAAGCAAGTTCTTTATCTTTTACAGTTACTTCAAATGTTGTTGTTTTTCCTTCGTATTTTACTGTAATAGTCTGCTTGCCATATGTTGCAGGTGTTGCATTGTATCCTTCTGTGGTTACGCCTTCTGCTGTCATGGCAATCTCTGCTGTCTCACCATTGGAATAAACTACTTTAAGTTTTCCGCCTGTAAGATCCAGCTTTGTTCCTCTTACATATTCTACAGTTGTCGGATTTGCTGCAACTTCGATTGAATCAACTACCGGTGCGATGCTGAATTTCTTTGTTGTCTCAAGTCCTGCTGCATTCTTTGCAACTACGGTATAATCGCCTGCTGCACTTACAGTACAAGGATTTGACACAGTTTTTCCGTTTACGGTAAGTTCTGCATCCTGATTTGCCGCAACGTTTACTGCCGTAGTATAGGATTCTGCGATTGTTTCACTTCCATCTACTGTGATTACAGGATTTGTATACACATTCACACTGGAAGCAGTTACATCATATGTATAGCTGTCATCAAGATACAAATTCTTCAGAACAAGATTTGAAAATTTAAAGTCTGCTGTCACATCTTCTGTTACACTGTCTTTTACCTTTAACTGGAATGTCAGGAACGGTGTGGATTCTGTTGTTTCGCTGATAGCACCTGCTTTTTTATTCTTATATACAGCTGCCACCTTTAAAACATTTCCATCAATATTTGCATCTGAAAATGTTCCGTCATCTTCGTCAACTGCTGCAATGAGACCATTTTTTACAGAACCTGATACATATTCAAAAATATCAGAATCAAATGGCACATTCATCTGGATGGTAGTAATTAACTTTTTCTCATCCTTGGATACGGTGGATTCAAATCTGTCAAGATTTACACTGACAGTAACCACATCGCCTGCTTTTAAGGCTTTCTTGTCTGTTGTTATGGATACATCAATATCCTTATCAGCAGAAGCCATTACAGACGTTACCCCGATTGAGCCTACTACAAGGCATATAGTAAGCAGAATCGCCCATAATTTTTTACCTTTCATTGAGAATACCTCTTTCCTTTGCTATTTTTCTCGTACGAATACGACTGTCCATATTATAATTCATTTTTTACAGAATGTCCACAACTTTTCCTGTAATTTTTCACAATTTTCCTCTTTTATTTTCACAGAAATTGTGTAATACTTCATAACTGCAATAACCCATTTTACACCATCTGCATGTTCCACAGATTTCTTCAAACTGTTCTTTCCCAATCCGCCTGATTCCCTCCAGAAGCTCCTTCTGCCGGCAGATCTGTCCTGGGGCAAATCCGGCATATTCCAGTGTTTTTTCATCTTTCATAAGCACATCCCGGTTTCCCAGCCGACAGGTATTATCCTCCTGCTTATTCGGACATTTTTCACAGACATGATCCATTCCTGTTATAAGCCGGATCTCCTCATTCGGAATACACTTTTCTACCACCTCAGTCATCCGCTTTACAAATTCTTCACTGTAGCCGCTTCCCTGAAACAGGCTTGTACAGAGCAGATGATGTCCTCTTAATTCTATCATTCCTTTTCTCCTGTTATTCCAAATAAAATTCCAAAAAATACTGCAGCCAGAAATGTGACCGCCACCAGACTGTCATTCAGTACGGAATAGATGATGAATGCCACCATGGATACCATCAGCCAGTCCGCACATCCGGATATGTCTTTTTCCATGTTCTTCTGCTTTGCTTTCTTCCATCTGAAATATTGCAAAAACAGAAACAGAAGCAATGCCAGATATGTCAGAACAGCAATTCCACCAATGTCAATCCACATCTGCAGGTAAAGGCTGTGCGGTTTATCCATGGAAAGATAATGCGTTCCGTGGGTATTCAGAAGTCCCACATAGTCATTCTGCGTACAGTAAAATGCGAAATTCCCCGGACCTTTTCCACAAAGGAAGGTTTCCGGCAAAAGTGCCGCGGAGAGACACCATACATATCCTCTTCCGGTAAAGAAAGGATAAAACGAAGTGCCGAATCTGTGTTTCAGGGAAACCTCTGTCAGTTTTTCTCCCTGCTGGCCAATTCCATAAAACACATCCTCATCCAGATAGAAATCCACGGCTCCGTTATACCCCAGATCGAAGGTCAGCAATCCGGTCTGATAGAGCAGGGAAACCGCCTGGTACCGCTCATCCGGAAAGGTAATTCTGCCTTCCTCATCCTGTTCAAATTCCAGTCTTTCCCCACCGGTATCCAGAAAATGTATGCTCTGGTCATTTGAAACCACGGTAAAACTTTCTTTCTCTCCATATAAAGTCATCTGATTTCCATCCAGACTGATATCGGTCAGCCGGAAAATGTTCTGATTCGTATTTGCACTGCTCTGATTCAGCAGAACACTCTTTCCGATGTTTACCAGCTTTCCTCCGCCGGCAAGATTCAGTCCAAGAAGAAGAACCACTGTCATGCCGATCCAGACAGCTCCCTTCTTTATCAGACATGTCCCCTGTCTGCCATGCATAACCATCAATATCACCAGCTCCGCAAGTACCAGATAAAATGGTGCGGATGATTTTGCAGAAAGTTCACAGAAAAATATTCCCGCAGATAATACGAAATAACCTGCCTTCTGTTTCATGGTATCTGCATTCAGATATTCATAAAAAGCGAACGGAAACAATAGCATACAAAACCCACCGAAATAATTGGGATTATAGAAGGTCAGTGATACAAAGTCCGAATATTTTGAAGTGTCCAGATTTTCCACTACTGCATAGAAATCCTTTGAAGTAATAAAATACTTTGCAAACGGCAGACTTACAAGCGGCTTATAGAAAAATTCCACCATGGTCAGAATTATGGTAAGGGTACACAGCACCGTCATTGCCACGCGGAAAATCCGCAATGCCTTTTTACCATGAAAATAATTCATCGCACCCAGACATAATACCGCATAAGCAAGCAATACCCAGTAACCTTCTCCCTGGGAAGGTGTACCGTTTTTTGCGATTCCTTCGTGTTCTGACAGAAATGAGGAAATCAGTACCATTCCTGCATATACCGCCATGCAGAGATAGATTCTGCGGTTACTCTTTCTTAAAAGCGGCATATCTTTATGATCTGTAAACAATATCTGCCCTGCCATAACAGTCACAAGAAATACTGCTATTGCTATAATAAGCTCTGCCTTATAATAAATAAAAAAGTCATATGCATATCCGCCATACTGTTCAAATACTTTCTGCTCCTGTTCATCAAGCGCATGGATTTTCATATAGGTAATCCACGGACAAATAACCAGAAATACTGCCATGACTATGGCAAATACCGGTTCATGTTTTATTGTTTTTTCTTTTCTCATTCTTTCATTCTGCCTCTGTCCAAAAAAACTCCCCGCACAAAACGGGGAGTCTCTATGCTTATCCTGTGATTATTTCTCAAACTTTGTTCCTGTCAGGAGTTCATAAGCTTCTTTGTATTTTGCTACTGTTTTATCCACTACATCCTGTGGAAGCTTGTAATCGCTGTCCGGATTTGCTTTCAGCCAGTCTCTTACATACTGCTTGTCAAAAGAAGGCTGTCCTTTTCCAACTTCAAATCCTTCCAGTGGCCAGAATCTTGAGCTGTCCGGTGTCAACATCTCATCACCGAGTACCACGTTGCCATCTTCATCCAGACCAAATTCAAATTTGGTATCTGCAATGATAATGCCCTTGCTCAATGCATACTCTGCACACTTCTTATAAAGAGCGATGGTACACTCTTTAATCTTTGTTGCATATTCCTCACCTTTTCCAGGAAATGCTTTCTCTAACACTTCAATACTCTGCTCAAATGAAATATTCTCATCATGGTCACCAATCTCTGCCTTTGTACTCGGCGTATAAATTGGTTCAGGCAATTTCTCGGATTCCTGTAAACCTTCCGGAAGTTTAATTCCACATACGGTACCATTTTCTTTATAACTTGCCCAGCCGCTGCCTGTAATATAGCCTCTTACGATACACTCAATCGGTATCATAGTCAGTTTTTTACATAACATACTGTTTCCATCGTATTTCTCATTCTGGAAAAATTCAGGCATGTCCTTTACATCAACGGAAATCATATGGTTTGGAACGATATCCTTGGTAAAATCAAACCAAAATTTTGACATCTGTGTAAGAATTGCACCTTTGTCAGTTACTTTGTTCTTTAAAATCACATCAAATGCTGATATTCTGTCTGTGGCTGTGATAATAAGGCTATCCCCATTGTCATATACCTCACGGACTTTTCCTTCTTTTACAGGTTTAAATTCCTTCATTGCTTCGGATCCTCCATTTGTATAATATTATATATTTTTATTATAATACAGTATATTTGTTTTCGTCAATCACTATTTTTACAACATCAGATTTTCCATAATCTGAAACAGCCTGTTCATATCCACGGGTTTGCTGATGTGACCATTCATGCCTGCTTCCCTTGCCCGGATTGTGTCATCTGCAAATGCATTTGCAGTCATTGCTATCACGGGAATCTTCTGACAGTCGCCGCGTTCCATCTTCCTTATCAGTTTTGTCGCCTGATATCCATCCATCTCGGGCATACGGATATCCATGAAGATTAAATCGTAATACTCTTCCGGGGAATTTTTTACTTTCTCGACTGCCAGCCTTCCGTTCTCTGCAACCTCCACAATTGCTCCCGTTGTTCCGATGATTTCAGATTCAATCTCACAGTTAAGCGGATTATCTTCCACAAGCAGAATTCTTTTATTTGAAAAATCCCTGCTCTTCCATGTATCTTCCTGTAACCCATCTTTTTCAGATAAAGTTTCCGGATGCTTATGTACATCCCTGCCAACTTCCCTCAGTTTCAGGCAAAGTGTAACCGTAAATTCAGAGCCTTTCCCTTTTCTGCTTTTCACCCGGATATCTCCATTCATCATGACCGCAAGCTTTCTGGCAATCGTCATGCCAAGTCCGGTTCCTGAAATCTGCCAGCCCATCCGCTCCTCTCTTGCAAATGGTTCAAATATATGCTGTATAAAAGATTCTTCCATTCCGATCCCGCTATCCTGCACAACAAATTCATAACAGGCTATATTTCCATCTTTTCTCTCTTTTTCCAGAACAGTCAGCTGTATTTTTCCATTTTCACCGGTATACTTTACTGCATTTCCCAGAACATTCATCAGCACTTCCTTGATGTGCAGTTCATCCCCGATTACATTTTCATGCATAATACCTGTGATATCTGCGGACAACTCCTGATGTTTTCTGCTGCTCGGTGTATGAATCATCTCTATTACATTATAAATAAGATTCTTCAGATTTATCTCATCTTCGCAGATCGTAAATACACCATTCTCAATCCGGCTGATATCAAGGACATCGTTAATGAGATTCAGCATATGATTTCCCGACATCGCTATTTTATTCAGGCAGTCCTGTACCCGTTGCGTATCTTCTATATTTGCAATGGCGATACTGGTCAGTCCCATAATATTATTCATGGGAGTCCTTATATCATGGCTCATGCGGCTGATAAACTCTGACTTTGCACGGCTCTCCATCCTGATTTTATCCAGTTCTTCATTTTGTGCATTATCTGCACTGTTTTTCTCCCTATCCTCCATTTAATTCTCCTTCCAGACATATAATAGTTCCTTTCATTGTAACATAAATTATTTGTGCTTTACAATACTTTTCTTACAGTTTTTTCTTTTCATGGACTATTATAATACTCCCTTTTTCTATTCCGGAAGGATAACTACCGCCTGTTTTCCCATCTCATTGTACCTTTCTTCAAACACCGAAACATCATATGTAAGAACACCTTCCTGCGGATCATTTACCTGGACAATTCCTAATTTCTTATTGTATCCCACCAGCACCCGGCAATGCTCCCCAGCCCGCCAGGTTATGGTTTTTCCATTTACTTCCCAGGTTGTTGTCAGATAGGACTCTTTGTTCTTCATTGTTCCCCACACCATAACCGGAATACCTTCTTCCACATACCGGAACAGTTTCTTCAGTTCCATTCCGGTAAGATCTTTCACGGTATAATCCTGCAGCCCATCCATATCCCCAAGATAACCCAGGGCTGTTTCTACGATTGCCGGAGCATAGCATCCATAAGAATGCTGCTCCCTCGGTTCTCCGACAAATGCGTAATGAAAATCTGTCTCCCCAACCGCTCCCTTCGGCAGGTACACATCACTTAATTCGCACTTATCTGCATCGAATCCATAATATTGCAACACCATAGCCAGAGCTGTAACTTCACATCCGGTTGGAAGTTCCGGGTCCTGGAACAGCATGGGAACTCCCTCTATCTTCCCACTGCTCTTCTTAGTTTCTCCCTCAAACTTTGTGAACTTCAGAGATTCCGCAGGCATTTCCTGTATCAATGCTCCCTCTTCCCCTGTAGATTTCTCCGCTTCACTCATACAGCCAAACAGGCCAAGCAATAATGCTGTTCCAATGGTGGCCACCGCCCAGACTTTCTTTTTTTCACGAACACTCATAACCCTTCAACCTCCTATTACTTAATTTATTATCCCTTACATAAATTAAGTACGGATTTTTTATGAATGCTTGCACTTTATTTTACATTTTTTTACTTTTTTCTGCTTTTTAGTATAATTTTATTTCCATCGACAATGACTCCGTCCATACTGCGCAGAAATCCAGATATTCTGCTGTATCCATAGTCCTTTAAATCAAATCCGCTGTATTTTCTGGTCAGCTCGTTATTGATCACGGACAGATTATCGATTACCCCCTTATTCTCCCTCAAAATCTGGAGAACGGTCTGTTCGATTCTCTCTCTCGAAACTTTTGCCGTCTTTCTGAGATAATACTGGTTTTCCCGGCGTATTACCTTGAAATGCGGTAATTTTTCTTCTATAAATACACTTAATTTGGAATAGCCATAATTACGAACGTCAAAATCCGGGTATTTTTCACCCAGACGCTGTCCAATAAATCCAAGTCCGGCATTTCCATCCCCGGATTCATTGAGCAGTGCCAGTATTGCATTTTCAATTTCATCAATGCTGGTTACATTGTTCTCATTATTATCTTCCGGAACATCCTTATGCCCGGTATCTTTATCGGATGCATCAATCAGATTCAGATGGATAAATTTATTACATGCCCTGGTAAGTGCAAGAGGCGTCTTCGACTCCCCCATGCCCAGAACATATTTTTTTTCTTCCCGCAGCCGCATGGCAAGCCTTGTGAAATCACTGTCACTTGTCACCAGGCAGAAGCCGTCCACCTTTCTCTGATACAATAAATCCATGGCATCGATTACTATTGCAATATCGGTGCTGTTTTTTCCAGCCGTATAGGAAAACTGCTGTATTGGTATGATCGAATACGCAAGCAGTATTTCTTCTTTCCAGCCGTTTTCTTTGGACCAGTTTCCATAGATTCTTCTGCAGGATGCATATCCATATTTTTCCAGTTCATCAAATATAACTGCCGCATATTTTGCACTTACGTTTTCTGCATCTATTAATACCGCAAATTGTAGCTTTTCTTCCATATTTCCTTCCTACCCTTTAAAATCTATATGCTGACCCACTGCTTTTTCCTCCTTGGTCTGCACATTGTTCACTTCTTCATTCTGTGTATAATCCTCTATCTTTTTGATGAGTTCCTCGATACTGGATGCCGTAATCGTTATGGTGTCGTCCGAATCATCATCCTGCTCTTTCTTCTTTAACCTCTCTTCCTGCTCTTTCTTTTTGGCTCTTTTCTCTTCTGCCTTTTTTTCAGCCTTAGCAGCTTCTTTCTTTTTTTCTATTCTTTCCTTCTGTGCATTGGATGATTTCTTTAATACTGCAAAGAAACTTGCCGTACCTCCGTCATTTACCTGCATTCCGTAGCCTTTGACATCCGCACCGGATGTGGAAAGAGATGATTTTAACTGGGATAATCCACTGGCTGCATTGCCAATTATGCCTTCATACTGTTTTCTGTAATTCTCGTCCTCTGCCATCCGCTCAATCTTATCCTCATCAATCAGAACCACGGTTTTGGATGCATTGGCATAACTTCCTGCCTGTGCCTTTGCGGTTTCCTTCTGATCCTCACTTACCAGAATAAAATCCATGTTGAAATATTTCTTCTTCAGCTGTTCATAGTATTTCGCAGCTTTTTCACTCAGCTTTGGCTGACCGATGGTTTTTCCTGTTATTTTTCCGTTCTTGTCCGTTTTGGAAAAATTGGACGTTTTACCGGTATTCTCTGTTTCATTTGCTTTCTTTTTCTGATTGTCAACTGATGTATTGTTATAATTGTTTGTACTTCCGGCGATATTGCCATAATTTGATATTGTACTCATAATTTTTTACCTCCCTGGTCTTAAATACAGGGTAAAATCCGTTTTACCCATTATTGCTCTTACTATTATATCTCCCCCCACATTAATAAAAATTAGTCCGTTTCAGATATTTCTATCCAAAACGGACTAAAGATTTTATCCTACCTGTTTATAAGTATGATACAAAACTTCTAACCAGATATTTCTGATATTTTTAGCCTTCAGCGATAGCTGCCTGAGCTGCTGCAAGTCTTGCGATAGGTACTCTGAATGGTGAGCATGAAACATAGTCAAGTCCAATCTTATGGCAGAACTCAACAGAGGAAGGATCTCCACCATGTTCTCCACAAATACCTACATGTAACTTAGGATTTACCGGCTTACCAAGTTTGATAGCCATTTCCATTAACTTGCCAACACCTGTCTGATCAAGTTTTGCAAACGGATCGTTTTCAAAGATCTTAGCATCATAGTAAGCATCGAGGAACTTACCTGCATCATCTCTTGAGAATCCGAATGTCATCTGTGTTAAATCGTTTGTACCAAAGCAGAAGAAATCAGCTTCTGTGGCAATCTCATCTGCTGTAAGTGCTGCTCTAGGAATCTCAATCATTGTACCTACTTCGTATTCAAGTTTCGCATCTGCTGCAGCGATTTCAGCATCAGCTGTCTCTACAACGACTTTCTTTACATATTTTAATTCCTTGATTTCGCATACTAACGGGATCATGATCTCCGGTTTAACTGTCCAGTCCGGATGTGCCTTCTGGACATTGATTGCTGCACGGATAACTGCCTTTGTCTGCATCTTTGCAATCTCAGGATATGTTACTGCAAGACGGCATCCTCTGTGTCCCATCATTGGGTTAAATTCATGAAGACTGTTAATGATTGTCTTAATATCTTCCACTGATTTACCCTGTGCATCTGCAAGCTTCTTAATATCAGCTTCTTCTGTAGGAACGAACTCATGAAGAGGTGGATCCAGGAATCTGATTGTAACAGGATTTCCTTCCAGAGCTTCATATAATTTTTCAAAGTCTCCCTGCTGATATGGAAGAATCTTGTCTAATGCAGCTTCTCTTTCTTCTACTGTGTCTGAGCAAATCATCTCACGGAATGCAGCAATTCTGTCTTCCTCAAAGAACATATGCTCTGTACGGCAAAGTCCGATACCTTCCGCACCGAGTTCACGGGCTTTCTTTGCATCTGCAGGTGTATCTGCATTTGTTCTTACCTTAAGAGTTCTGTACTTATCAGCCCATGCCATAACTCTTCCGAACTCTCCTGCAATAGTAGCATCTACAGTTGGGATAAGACCATCATAGATATTACCTGTTGTACCATCGATGGAAATATAATCTCCTTCGTGGAATTCTTTGCCTGCCAATGTGAATTTCTTGTTTTCTTCATCCATTGCAATGTCGCCGCAACCGGATACACAGCATGTACCCATACCACGGGCAACTACTGCAGCGTGGCTTGTCATACCACCACGAACAGTCAGGATACCCTGTGAAGCCTTCATACCGGTAATATCTTCCGGTGATGTTTCCAGACGAACCAGAACAACCTTTTCTCCTCTTGCAGCCCAGTTTTCTGCATCTTCTGCTGAGAATACAATCTTACCGCAGGCAGCACCAGGTGATGCACCAAGTCCTTTGCCCATAGGTGTTGCAGCCTTTAATGCAGCAGAATCAAACTGTGGATGAAGCAGTGTATCAAGGTTTCTAGGATCAATCATTGCTACAGCTTCTTTTTCTGTTCTCATACCTTCATCTACGAGGTCACATGCGATCTTAAGAGCTGCCTGAGCTGTTCTCTTACCATTTCTTGTCTGCAGCATGTATAATTTACCATGTTCAACCGTAAATTCCATATCCTGCATATCTCTGTAATGGTCTTCCAATGTCTTGCATACTTCCTTGAACTGTTTGAATGCTTCAGGGAATTTATCTTCCATCTCTGTAATCTTCATAGGTGTACGAACACCGGCAACTACGTCCTCGCCCTGTGCATTTGTAAGGAATTCACCAAACAGACCTTTGTTTCCTGTAGCAGGGTCTCTTGTGAATGCAACACCGGTACCACAATCATCACCCATGTTACCGAATGCCATGGACTGTACGTTTACTGCTGTTCCCCATGAATATGGAATATCGTTATCTCTTCTGTATACATTTGCTCTTGGGTTGTCCCATGAACGGAATACAGCCTTGATAGCTCCCATCAGCTGTTCCTTTGGATCATCCGGGAAGTCTGAACCAATCTTGGACTTGTATTCAGCCTTGAACTGGTTTGCTAATTCTTTTAAGTCATCAGCATCAAGTTCAACGTCCTGTTTTACACCCTTCTTTTCTTTCATAGCATCTATCAGCTGTTCAAAATATTTCTTGCCGACTTCCATAACTACGTCAGAATACATCTGGATAAATCTTCTATAGCAGTCCCAGGCCCAACGTGGATTCTTAGACATATCTGCGATAGCATTTACAACTTCTTCATTCAGACCAAGATTCAGGATGGTGTCCATCATACCTGGCATGGATGCTCTTGCACCGGAACGAACTGAAACAAGAAGTGGGTTTGTCTTATCTCCGAACTTCTTACCTGTAATTTCTTCCATCTTAACGATGTATTCATTAATCTGTGCCTGAATTTCATCGTTAATCTGTCTTCCGTCCTCGTAATACTGTGTACAAGCCTCTGTTGTAATTGTGAATCCCTGTGGTACCGGGAGTCCGATGTTTGTCATCTCCGCTAAGTTAGCGCCTTTACCACCGAGAAGCTCACGCATGTTCGCATTACCTTCTGTAAAAAGGTATACCCATTTTCTTGACATTTAAATGTTCCTCCTATTATTTATTGTATAGACAGTCCAACCGCTGATTTTTTTAATAAATAGACTATCTACAAACTCTATTTTGGCATTTTAGTGCAAATGCACCCAAAAACACTATAATAATTATACCATATATCGTCATATAGTCAATATTTTTTCTGAATTTTAACTCATTTTTTATCCAAATTATACAATAGAAGATAGTTTTTATCATTATGATACATACAGACAGCAAAAGAAAGATTTCCCTGCCATTTTCCTGTATCAGGCAGAGTAATCTTTCTCTTTGTTTCTTTTGTCATTTCAATATCCAGATGGACATTGTACCTTATTAAAATCTTAATAATATCAAGTTTTGGAACCTGAATTATTTTTCACGCAAATTATTTGTATAAAATTAAAATGTTGTGTTGTCTACCTCCTGTAGAAACATCATCACCCCGCTTTCTTCTTTGGTAGGAAATATTTAACCGGTTATCTTTCTCTGCATATAATTTACCACGTTTCTTTGTTTTTGTCATGTAATTGTATTTTAAATTTCTATAACGTTTTTCCCCGTTTTCTTCCACTGTTTTTTGTAATATTTTCTTATTTTCCCTGTTTTTTTATCTATGTAATAATTATTATTTCATTTTTGTCATGATATCTCTTATTTTTTTATCATACATACAAATATTTTTACATATTTATTACAAAACGCAGACATCCAGACTGCCCCGGTGTACCGGCTGCTCCATTACGCACGAAAAAATCCGGAACAGCCACTGCTGCCCCGGATTCTGCCCACTGCTTTCTTCTATTTTCTAAAATGCCATCTTTTCAGCAAAATATTTATCCAGATCTGTAATGGCAATTCTTTCCTGTTCCATGGTATCTCTGTCTCTGACAGTAACACATCCGTCTGTTTCTGAATCAAAATCATAAGTAACACAGAATGGTGTTCCGATTTCGTCCTGACGGCGGTATCTCTTACCGATATTTCCTCTGTCGTCAAATTCACAGTTGTACTTTTTGGAAAGTTCCGCATAAATCTTCTCTGCACCTTCGTTTAATTTCTTTGAAAGCGGAAGAATACCAATCTTAACTGGTGCAATCGCCGGATGGAAATGGAGAACGGTTCTCATGTCTCCGCCTTCCAGTTCTTCTTCATCATAAGCTGCACACAGGAATGCAAGTGTCACACGATCCGCACCCAGTGATGGTTCAATTACATATGGAATGTATTTTTCTTTCTTCTCATCATCGAAGTAATCCATCGGTTCACCGGAGGTATTCTGGTGCTGTGTCAAATCGTAATCGGTTCTGTCGGCGATGCCCCAGAGTTCGCCCCATCCGAATGGGAAGAGGAATTCGATATCGGTTGTTCCCTTGCTGTAGAAGCATAATTCTTCTGGTGAATGATCACGCAGACGCATCTCATCTTCCTTAATGCCGAGGCTTAAGAGCCAGTCACGGCAGAATGCACGCCAGTACTGGAACCATTCCAGATCCGTACCTGGTTCACAGAAGAATTCAAGTTCCATCTGTTCAAATTCTCTGGTACGGAAAGTAAAGTTACCCGGTGTAATTTCGTTACGGAAAGACTTACCGATCTGTCCGATGCCAAATGGAATCTTCTTTCTTGAGGTTCTCTGTACATTCTTGAAATTAACGAAAATTCCCTGTGCGGTTTCCGGTCTTAAATATACCGTATTCTTTGCATCTTCTGTTACACCCTGGAACGTTTTGAACATGAGATTAAACTGTCTGATATCGGTAAAATTATGTTTTCCACAGGTAGGGCAGGCAATATTCTTCTCTTCAATAAAGTTCTTCATCTGCTCCTGTGTCCATCCGTCCACGGAACCTTCCAGTTCATAATTATTTTCTTCTGCCCAATCTTCAATTACTTTATCGGCACGGAATCTTTCATGACATTCTTTACAGTCCATTAACGGATCGGAGAATCCGCCAAGATGTCCGGATGCCACCCAGGTCTGAGGATTCATGAGAATCGCACAGTCCACACCTACGTTATATGGATTTTCCTGGATGAACTTCTGCCACCATGCTTTCTTTACGTTATTCTTTAATTCTACACCAAGATTACCATAATCCCATGTATTTGCAAGGCCTCCATATATTTCAGAGCCAGGATACACAAATCCTCTTGCTTTTGCTAATGCCACGATTTTATCCATTGTCTTTTCCATCACAGATTATCTCCTTCTATCTTTCTATTAAAATTTTAATTCATTTCCTTTTCAGAAATATATTGCTATAAATTATAACATTTCCACCCGCAGTTTAGCAAGTCCTTTTTTATGCTTCTGTTTTCTTCTATTCCAGCATTTCCAGACTGTGAAATACTTTATCGGTATACACGGACAGAAAACGGTTCATAACCATGCCGAATTCTGTGAGTACATTTTCCGAAACCTGAAAAGTAAATAACTTACTAATTTCCGACGCAATGACATATTGCATGGTATAGATTGTCGATGTGTCCAGCTCCAGCTTATCTGCGGAATGACAGTTGCCGCAGAGTACCCCGTTATAAACGATGCTGAATCCATCAAGTTTTTCCTTCTTCCCACATTTCATACATTCAAACATTCCTGGATATTCCCCGTGAAAACAGAGCATTTTCAGTTCATAGATGCGTCTGACCAGCCGGTTATCCAGGGAAGGATGAATCAATGCCCGCAGGGACTGGTAGAGAAGCAGCAACATATTCTTTGATTCCATATTTTCAACACCGAAATACTGTGCCAGCTCCAGAAAATAGAATCCATACGAAATGCGGTCCATGTCTTCCATTATTTCTTCAAAATAATTCTCAATCTCCGTATTTACAAGATTATATGCATTTTTTCCTTCATATACCGTGAATTTTCCAAAGGAAAATGGTCTTGTGCTTGCAGAAAACTGGCTTTTTGGTCTTTTTGCACCTTTGGCAAATGCAGTAATCAGTCCTCTTTCCTTTGTCAGTATCACAACCCTCTTATCATATTCGCCGACCGGCGAAGCAAGAATTACCATGCCGGTCAGAATGATTTCCTCGGTCATGTCAGTCCTTTCTAAACATCCTTCGGATTATAACCAAAATTCTTAAGCTGGACATCGCTGTCTCTCCACTCTTTTCTTACCTTTACCCATAGCTTGAGATTGATTTTGATATCCATCATGTTTTCAATCTCTTTTCTTGCCTGCGTTCCGATTTTCTTAAGCATCTGTCCCTGTTTTCCGATTATAATGCCTTTATGTGATTCCCGTTCGCACACAATCGTTGCCTCGATATCTATGATATCCCCTGTCTTTCTTTCCTTCATGGTATCAATATAGACTGCTATGCCATGCGGAATTTCCTCGTCCAGGCATCGGAGTGCTTTTTCCCGGATTAATTCCGCAACAATCTGGCGCATCGGCTGGTCGGTTACGGTATCTTCGTCATAGAACATCGGACCATACGGAAGATATTTGAAAATCGTTTCTACAACATCATCCGTATTTGTTCCCTTTAATGCCGACACCGGGATAATTTCCGCAAAATCGTAGATTTTCCGGTATGCATCGATAAACACCAGGATTTCTTCTTTCTTTACGGTATCAACCTTGTTGATGACAAGAATGACCGGAGTGGTAACTTTCTGCAGCTGCTCCGCTATATGTCTTTCTCCTGCACCAATGAAGGTAGTCGGCTCAACCAGCCAGAGGATTACATCTACTTCTTTCAATGTATTCTCTGCCACATTTACCATATATTCCCCAAGCTTGTTTTTGGCTTTATGAATACCTGGTGTATCGAGAAATACAATCTGTCCCCGCTCATCCGTGTAAACCGTCTGGATCCTGTTTCTTGTTGTCTGCGGCTTATTTGAAGTGATCGCTATTTTCTGTCCAATCAGACGGTTCATCAATGTTGATTTTCCTACATTTGGTCTTCCTATTAATGTTACAAATCCTGACTTTGTACTTTTTTCCATATTTTCTCTCTTTCTCTTTGCAAATCTGTCTTCCGCTGCCATTATACCAGCAGATCTTTTACTTCGCCAAATAATTCTTTTCCCTCTTCAATCTTATCCGAATTGCCTACCACACAGATATAATCCTGTGCAAGTACTGCCTCTATTACAGGGGCAAGTGCCCTTACCTTCTGAACATTCAGGGACAGTATTTCTTCTCTTTCTTTGCATATATCTTCATAACTGATATCGGATAAATATGCCGCAAAGGATCTTCTTCCCTGTGCTGCCGGATTGATCGGGGTATCTTTTCCGCTGATTGTTCCGATAATAAATTTCAATACCTCACGTTCATCGGCATCAAAATTTCTCAGATATTCCGGAATTCCTTCAAAAACATCATTTGTTTTTTCCACATTCGGATCACGGTAGGATACAAACATGACATTTCCGGTTGTTGCCCCGTAATTGCTTGATACTCCGTATGCACCGCCCTTGACACGGACATTATTCCACAGATAATCATAATCGAGGATATTCCTTAACGTATCCATAGCACCATTATATTCATATCCTGCTTTCTTAAAGTTTCCGACCCTTGCCACATAGGAAACCGGAGACGGAATCTTAAGTCCTTCATTTAATTTCCGAAGCACAACCGCATTCGGTTTCTCTTCTTCTGTACTCTCATAAAGCTGGTCCGTAAATTCTTTGAAATACCCTTCCATACATTCATATCCTGCCTCTTCTGCCGTAAAGCTTAAAATGACATTCTGCTTTGTAAAGAGTTTCTTTACCAGTTCTTCCAGTGTATCTACGATTTCCTGCTTCTTTTCGTCAAAGTTTTTCTCCAGTTTATCCAGGAAATGATAATATCCCGCTCCGCTGGTCATATCTTTCACATAACCGCTTTCACACATATAAGAGTTTGCCCTTGTAACCGCAATGAGATGGCCGGAAGATATGAGACGCATTCTCATTTTGGATTTATTCTCAGCAATAATTTCATATAAACGTTTTGTATCGGAAAATCTGGTATGCAGCAATACTTCTTCCAGAATGACAAATGCTTCCTTCATCTTCGGATAAAATACCTTGATATCATTTTCAAATAATTTGGTAATGCTTCCATCTTTCTTTCCATACTGGACAAAATCATTTCCAAATCCGCCGGTATGCATATTGATGTAATTATTTAATTCGGTATAAGTGAAATGTTCGGTATCCATATTGGCCAGCACAGCTTTTAAAAGTGCAAGGTATGGGATCATATCCTGACTGAGCTTTTCTGCATGAAATGCCACATTGATATATGCGATTCCATTGGATTTGACATTGCTGAATATGACTTTGATGTTATTTGACACTCTTTCCTCTATACTGAATTTCTGTGGATATTTATCAATGTCTTCCAGCCGCAGCAATGGAATGGTCTTTAATTCTTCTTCCGTTGACGGTTCACTCTGGTACTGTTTTAAATGTGCTGTTTCCCTGATTATCTTATCCAGTTCCTCTTCGCTGAGGGATGCCTTGTAAGCCGTCAGTTTTTCTTCCAGTCTGTGATTTTTCTTTTCATCGAGTCCTTTTTCCGGTTCCAGTGTAAGCAGCAGCTTATGTGTATTTTTTAAGAAATAGGTTTCGATTAATTCTTCAAAATAACGGGTATCCTTTTTCTTTAATTCTTCAAAGGTATCTCCCGCCTTAATATGCATAAATGGTTCATTATCATCGTATAACCAGCTTTCAAGGCTGTCCATACAGTAAAACAGTCCTTTTGGATAAGAGCCGAAATCCGCCTCACGGTACTGGAATTCGATCACATTCAATGCGGCTTTGATACTGTCCTTATCCAGTCCCTGCTGCACTGTTTTTTCCAGAACTTCTTCGATAATCCGGAAAAATTCCTCTCCCTTTCCTTCTTCCGCTTCTTTTGCTATTACGGAAAATGTATTCTGCAAAGAGCCTCCTGAATATCCTCCCGAAATATCTTTTCCGATACCTGCATCCAGCAGTGCCTTTTTAAGCGGTGCACCCGGCATGGAGATCAGGGCATAATCCAGAACACGCATGGCATAGTATTCCATACGATCGGTCGCATTTCCCGCTGTCACCGTGTAGGAATAGATCGTCTTTTCTTTCTCATCCTCTTCCTGACCAAGCGGATATTTTTTACTAATCTGTTTGATACGTTCAAATGGCTTCTGATACTGAATCTCAGAATCAATCTGTATTTCCTCAAAGTGATCCAGATATTCCTGATCCATCCAGTTTAACCGCTCTTCCATATCCATATCACCGTACAATGTAATATAGCTGTTTACCGGATGGTAATATTTTCTGTGAAATTCAAGAAACTGTTCATAGGTAAGATCCGGGATAAACTCCGGATCACCCCCGGACTCATAGCTGTAACAGGTATCCCGGAACATCTCCCTCTGGATTTCCCTCTCAAGAATACTGTCCGGAGATGACAGTGCACCTTTCATTTCATTGTATACAACACCATTTAATGCAAGTTTCCCGTCCTTATCCTCAAGTTCATAACTCCATCCTTCCTGGCGGAAAATCTCTTCCTTCTCATAAATATTTGGATAAAATACCGCATCCAAATAAACATTCATAAGATTCTTAAAATCTTTCTCATTGCAGCTGGCAACCGGGAAAATGGTTTTATCCGGGAAGGTCATTGCATTTAAAAATGTATTTAAAGAGCCTTTGACCAATTCGACGAACGGATCTTTCGGAGGATACTTCTTTGAGCCGCATAATACGGTATGTTCTATGATATGCGGAACTCCGGTATCATCTGCCGGCGGTGTCCGAAAGCCGATATTAAACACTTTGTTATTATCATCATTGACAAGCAGCAGCACTCTTGCACCACTTTTTTTATGTTTCAGAAGATAACCTGTGGTACTCAGCTCTTCGATGTTTTCTTTTTTCACCAGCTGATATGCCGGTATTTTTGTGATGTCTATTTCTTTCATAAAATACGGTCCTCCATTTCCTGTACTATTCATGATCTGTCATTTTTAATATCTCATCATATTTTTTATTAATGCCGAGTGCATGGATTACCATGGAAAAGGTCAGCTTTGCCATATGCCCCGGTGTTTCCGTTCCGTTTTCAAACAGCCACTGATTTACAATTCCCATGCAGCCATACAGGCAGAAAGAAAAAGTATACTTCAAATCGTCCTTGATATCCGGAAATAACAGCTCCAGATTCTTCATTGCATTTTCACTGATGATTTCCTTGATTTTAACGGTAAAATTCGCATCTCCGTTATCCCCCATCAATGCCTTGCAAATCTCTTTGTTCTGCTCCAGCACCATGAAAATATCTTCCATAAAGGTAAATGTATTATCCTTCTCTCCCATCGGATGTGTTTCGATAATATGCGTAATCTCTTTTAACATATCATTCTCTACCTCATCCAGAAGATTATAGATATCCGAATAGTGCAGATAAAAGGTGGATCGGTTAATATCCACCTTTTCCACCAGTTCCTTTACAGATATCTCATTAATGCTTTTCTCCATCATAAGCTGTGCTAATCCGCTCTTTAGCTGACTTTTTGTTTTTCTGATTCTTCTGTCTACTTTTTCTGCCATTGTTCTACCTCATAATTTTTTGTTTTATCTATTATACAACATTTTGCAAAATAAGCAACACTTTATCTATTATTCTACGTTCTGTGCCTGAGTTGTTTCTGATGTTCCTGTTGTTTCCTGTGTCTCTGATTCATCTGCCGGAAGATAATTGCCATACAGCTCAAAATCATCATAGACGACATGCCATCTGTTCTCTGCCCCTGCGGTAAGTGCGATATAATGATGTCCTGCTTTTTCCGCATAGCTTACAAGGCAGTTGCCCGCTTCCTGTGTATATCCGGTCTTTCCTGCCTGAATCGTGACATTCGGCACTTCTGTCCCGTACATTCTGCCAAACATAGTGCTGGTAAGCAATATTCCTTCCGGATGAGAAGCAAGCGGTGCAGTAGTATGCTGGTAGATTGATAAGATCTTCGCACATTCCGGGTTCTGCATGGCATACGCAAGAATCATCGCCATCTCTACCGGAGTCGTATACTGATTTTCATTGTGCAGTCCAGATGCATTCATGAAATGTGTGTTCTGCAGTCCAAGTTCTTCACACTTTTCATTCATCAGTACCGCAAAATTATCCTCCGATCCTGCCGTCATGATGGCAAGTCCTACAGCAGCATCTGCTCCAGATGGAAGAATCAGTCCGTATAGCATATCCTCCATATTTACAGTGTCCCCGGCTTCAAACCCTGCTCTGGATGCTCCCTCACGGAACAGCGGATCTACAATATCTGCCGTCATGGTAAACGTCTGCGACAGATCCTGCAGATGTTCCACTGCAACAATCAATGTCATTACCTTCGTCATGGATGCCGGATAAATTCTTGCATCCTTATTTTTTCCCGCTATAATGCAGTTATTTTCCACATCAAGCAATGCCACATATGGACTTCTTACATTTTCGGAAACAATTTCCGTATACTGTTCACTTACCTTCGGATATCTGAGTGTTTCCTCTTCTTCTGTTTCCGGTTCTGTCGTGCTTTCTTCCTCTGATAATGTCTTTACTTTATGATCGACAGCCTGAACGGTCTGCGTTTCTTTTTTATTATGATTCCAAAAGGCAGATAGCAAAACTGCCGCAAGTACAATCGTTGCAGCGGCCAAGGCCGCCTTTCTTCTCAGTTCGCGTTTTCTCTGTTCTTTTCTCCTGTTACTTCTGACTTTCTGTTCCATCTTTTTCTTCCTCTTTACTTAGTATCTGCTTTCTTCTGCATTATAATACCACTAATGCCGCAAGAAGAAAACCGGAACTTTATCAAAATTTATATTTTCTTTACCAAAGAATACTTGCATTAATTCCCCTCATAAGATAAGATTAATATTAAAATAAAGAAACAGCAGTTTTGCGGATTGGAGTGTCTATGAACCATAAATTTTCAAAAAATAATAAATATTATACCATTGCTTTATATACCATCGCCGTGGTTACCGTATGTTCCCTGATTATCCGGGTGATCACGAATTGGGAGTCCACCAGTTCGACTATTTCCCACGCACTGAAAGTATTATATCCGTTTCTGTTCGGTCTGCTGATTGCCTATTTCCTGAACCCGTTAAGCAAGGTACTGGATAATTTCCTGAACCGTTTCTTTAAGGACAGGCACCCCGGAATCTGTAAGGGCTTTTCCATTCTCCTGTCCTATGTCATTGTACTCGGCTTAATTATAACCGTGTTATTCTATATTATCCCGCAGATTATTGATTCCCTGACACAGATTACTTCTTTTGTAAATTCTGCACAGTCGGGCTACAAGCAGTTTATGGATAAGATACTGGAACTGGAATCCACCCATCCGGAATGGGATCTGTCCGTGATCAATGATGCCATGGAAGAAATTCCGGATAAAATCATTAATATTATCACAAAGGCAATTCCAACGATTATTCCGACCATTTATAATACGTCCATGTCACTGATTTCCGGATTTTTAAATGCCATTATCGCCATCATTGTTTCTGTCTATATGCTGATTGATAAAAACCGGCTAATATTTAATGCAAAACGTGTGATTTATGCCATCTTCGGTCAGAAAACCGGCGATAAATTATTACATACCGGTTCCGAATGTAACCGTATCTTCAGCAGTTTTATTATCGGAAAATTAATCGACTCCTTGATTATCGGTATCTTGTGTTTTATTGCAATGAGCATCTTAAAGCTTCCATATGCCCTGATTATCAGTGTAATTGTCGGTGTTACCAATATGATTCCTTATTTCGGACCATTTATCGGTGCTGTACCGGGCATACTGCTACTGCTCTTTGTAAGTTTTAAATATGCCCTGATCTTTACCGTTCTGATTATTGTTCTCCAGCAGTTTGACGGACTTTATCTCGGACCAAAGATTCTCGGTGAAAGCACGGGGCTGCGCCCTCTGTGGATTATTTTTGCAATCACGGTCGGCGGCTCCATCTCCGGTGTACTCGGTATGTTCCTCGGAGTTCCAACCCTTGCCGTAATTGCCTATATTCTGAATTATTTCATCGAAAAACGGCTTCACAAATATGGTATCTTCTTCCTTCCACAAGAAGAACCAGACGAACCGGCGGACGAAAAAACAACAGCAACAACAGAAGAAAAAATACCTGTGGAAGAAGAAAACTCCACAGATACCGAAAAAGAGCAGGGTTAACCTGCTCTTTCTTTTTTCCTTCTTTATTTGTCCTCTTCCGGTTCTGTCCGGTATTCTTCTGTTCCTGCCACATGGCGGATGGTAAACAGCACTCCGAACAGGATACAAAGTCCTGCCGCAAAGCTGATAAATACATTCTTTGTAATTCCCGCAATAATATAACTTACAAATGCAACTCCTGCTACGGTCAGCGCATATGGAAGCTGTGTCGCCACATGGTTTACATGATGACATTGGCTGCCTGCGGATGCCAGGATTGTTGTATCGGAAATCGGGGAACAGTGATCCCCGCACACAGCACCTGCAAGGCAGGCTGATATGGATATTACCATCATTTCCCCATCCGGGAATACACCCATAACAATCGGAATCAGGATGCCAAACGTTCCCCAGGAGGTTCCGGTTGCAAATGCCAGTCCAAGTGCTACAACAAAGATAATTGCCGGAAGCATCATCTGAAGGGATGATGCTGACTGTCCTACCAGATCTGCCACATAAATATCAGCTCCCAGAAGACTTGTAACTCCTGACAGAGTCCATGCAAAAGATAAAATTAATATAGGGGAAACCATTGTCTTAAATCCTTCGGAGACGCATGACATGAAGTCCTCAAAAGAAATAACACCTCTTCCCATATAGAAAATAAAGGTAAATGCCAGTGCGATGAAAGAACCCATCACCAGTCCGACCGATGCATCGGACTGTGAAAATGCGGTAACAAAGCTGACACCATCAAAAAATCCGCCCGTATACAGCATACTGGTAATACATGCCAGAATCAGCACCGTCACTGGAAGAACCAGATCCACAACCCTGCCGCGCGGATTGACAAAATCTCCTTTGTCATCCCGGAATGGTCTTTCTTTTGTCGTGAAAAGATCTCCCTTAATTGCATTTAATTCATGTTTTTTCATCGGACCAAAATCCACACGGGAAACCGTCAGAAATATAACTGTAATCAATGTAAATACTGCGTAATAATTATAGGGAATAGTTCTTAAAAAGGTTGCAAACCCGTTGATTCCTGAATTTTCCGGAACAGACGAGGTCACTGCTGCCGCCCAGGAGCTGATCGGTGCAATGATGCAGATAGGCGCTGCGGTCGCATCAATCAGATAGGCAAGTTTTGCCCTGGATACCTGATGTCTGTCCGTCACGGAGCGCATGACATTTCCCACGGTCAGACAGTTAAAATAATCATCCACAAAGATCATGACTCCCAGTGCCACGGTTGCAAGCTGTGCACCGACCCTTGTCTTAATCCGCTTCGATGCCCATTTCCCAAAGGCCGCCGAACCACCTGCCTTATTCATCAGTGCAACCAGAATGCCAAGCATTACCAGAAACACAAGAATACCGACGTTCCAGGAGTTAGATAATTTCGATACCATTCCCCCGTTTTCGTTAAAAAACATCGTGTTTATGGTTAATTCAAGATTAAAATTGGAATAGAGCAATGCTCCCGTCAGGATTCCAACAAACAAAGAGGAATATACTTCCTTTGTTACCAGTGCCAGTGCGATTGCAATTACCGGCGGAAGCAATGCCAGAATGCTTGCGTACACCCGTGGCTCATAAGTTTCCGGATCCGTAATTTTCCCCGGTGTATTCATGCTGAATGCGATCAGCAGGGCAATTACAGCCAATACAGCCGCAATCCCCAGTATTCTAATATATTTCTTATTCATGTCTAGTTCCTCTGTTTCTATTTTTCCTTTGCATCTTTCATATTCGGATATATTCTCTCGACCTTCTGATCGTTATAATGACTGTCTATCCAGCTCTCCATAGTATTCTGTGCTTCTGCCCCTTCTGTTCTTGCTGAGTAACGTGCTAACACCATTCCGGATAGAAGCATATTACAGCTCATAAATACAACCAACACCCAGGTAATCATCTTTCCCGGATGTACCGGTATCTTCTCGATATAGGACGAAATGACCGGGAACAGTCTTTTGATCCATACCACAGCTGCCATTCCCCAGAAAAAGCAATACAAAAGATTAATCCGGCCTCCGAGATTAAACGGCATACTGCTGTAATCCCAGAATACCTGTCCGAACATTACTTCCGTAAACACACTGCACAGATATTCATACACACCTCCCATGATCGTACCAAACCAGAAAATAAAACTGTCTGAACGTGTCCGGTAATTATAAAGAAACGATGTGGCAAACATCATCGCCAGTCCCCAGACAATGCTAAACGGTCCCCAGACCACACTGCTCCTGCTCATCCAGACACCACCTGCCAGTCTGCAGTAAATGGTTTCCGTAATATCGCCCAGAAATGCTCCGATTACAAACAACAGAAATAATTTGTAGAAGCTACAGCCCTGGGCAAATACCTCATCCTTGCTTTTAACTCTAATTGCTCCCTGTCGTTTTCCCTGTGGATAAGCCTTTTTCAGACGTCTCTCCATATGGTCTGCCATCCAGTTGCCAAGATGTGTTCTCACAATGGTAAGTATGTTGTTGACGCTTTCCACACCCGGATATTTTTCCGCCATTCCCCTTGCCGCAAAATAAGATCCCGCAAAATCAACTGCCAGAAGCCAGAAAACAACCCAGAGGCAGATATGAAAAACCGAACCATTTAACAACCGATATAAATTATTCAGAAACGGATTACAGTATTTTAACCCGATCGTTCCGATAAGTCCCCAGATCATAGAATACTGCAGACAGATATATCCGTCGAGATTAAATCTTTTTCCGGAGTAATCCCACAATCTTACCTTTGCGACCTTTTCAATGGATTTTGCAGCAATCCATTCTATTACCGTGCATAAAACTGCGGAACCGACAAACAGAAACAGCAAGGATTCCTGCAGTTCCTCAAATCCAACGGTAACAATTACTGCTGCGATTCCATAAATAATACAATATGGTCCATTCAGAAATCCTTTATTTGTAAATCTTTTATTCCGGACAATTCCTACGATGGTTTCTGCAACCCAGCCGCCGACAGAATATACGCACATCAGCCAGAACAGCTGGTAAAAATCAATTTCTTTAAAAATTATACTTACCATTTCACTTATCCTCTATTTAACATTTTTAAACTGTGCCTCGTACAGTTGATAATAAGCACCTTTCTTTTCCATCAGTTCTTCGTGGTTTCCGGACTCGCAGATACCGCCATTATTTATGACAAAGATCCTGTCCGCATTTTTTATCGTGGAAAGTCTGTGTGCAATAATGAACGATGTTCTTCCCTTTAAGAGCGACTCGATTCCCTCCTGCACCAGAATTTCTGTATGCGTGTCAATGCTTGATGTAGCTTCATCCAGTATCAGAATGGACGGATTGGACACCATGGTTCTTGCGAATGCCAGCAGCTGTCGCTGACCGTTCGAAAGTCTTGCACCTCTTTCACTGATTTCCGTATCGTATCCTTTTTCCAGTTCCATGATGAATTCATGTGCATGGACTGCCTTCGCCGCTCTGATAATCTCTTCATCCGTTGCATCTGACTTTCCATAACGGATATTATCCTTTATTGTCCCAGAGAACAGATAATTATCCTGTGCCATGACTCCCATCTGTTTTCGCAGGCTCTTCAGTGTCACTTCCTGAATGTCATGTCCGTCAATCCGGACACTTCCCTCTGTCGCATTGTAGAATCTGCTGATCAAATGTACAATGGTCGATTTTCCTGCTCCGGTCGGACCGACCAGTGCAATGGTTTCCCCCGGTTTTATCTCAAAATTTACATCATGCAGAATCATCCGCTCCGGCTCATCCGGATAAGCAAACGATACATGGTCAAACGTGACAGTCCCTGCCACTTCCGGCAGTTCATACGCATTATCCTTTTCTTTGATATTGGTTTGCATATCCAACACTTCGAATATACGTTCTGCTGCCGATAAATTCGTTACCAGCTTGTTGTAATAACTCGCCAGGTTTCTGACCGGTCCCCAGAACATGGATAAATAAGTTGAAAATGCCACAAATGTTCCTACCCCTACATGACCTGCTCCCAGTCTGCTGATACCGATATAATACAACAGAAATGTACCGATTCCCCAGGAAATTTCTATCGTCGGACTAAATCCATCCGCAATCATGACTGCATTGCGGAACGATATTCTGTGTTCATCCACCAGCCTGGAAAATTCCTCCTGTGATTCTTTTTCTGCCGTAAAACTCTGCACAATGCCGATTCCGGAAAAATCCTCATGTACAAATGCCGTGATATTGGATGATTTCTTCCTGTGAATCTGCCATTTTTTGTGGGCGAGAATCTCTGCCACATACATACCTGCCAGAATAACAGGCATTGCCGTAATCGCAGACAAAGTCAGCACCGGACTTTTAATAAGCATAATCACAAATACCACGATTACCGTCAGAAAATCAGGAATCAGCTGTGTAACCGTACTGTGTATCACATCCTTCAGTGAATTAACATCTCCGATCACCCTTGCCAGTATTTTTCCGGTCGGACGGGAGTCAAAAAAATCAAATCCCAATGTCTGGATATGGGCATACAACTCTTCCCGGACCACAAGAAGCACCCGGTTGGATACTTTTGCCATGGTGCGCATCCAGAATCTGGACGTAAACATAAAGATAATACTCATGGCAAGGGAAATACAGACAATCCATACCAATCCGTTCCAGTCTTTTCCTGTAATATTTACATCAATGGCATGTTCCATAAGCAATGGCTGAATCATGGAAATCGACAGGGATACACCCATTGCCAGAAGTACCATCAGTATCTCCTTTTTATAGCGCATCATATAGCCGAACAGCCGGAAGATTACTTTCATCTTCACTGAATCTTTCTGCTGCTCATCTTCTTTGACAGAATTAATTGCCATTTTCTCACCTTCTCTCCTGTTTTGCTTTGCGGTAATCTCCATACTGTGCCTCATAGGTCGCATAGTACAGGCCTTTTTTCGCAAGCAGTTCTTCGTGTCTGCCGCGCTCCGCTATTTTCCCGTGACTCAGAACAATGATTTCATCCGCATTGCGCACAGAAGAAATCCGGTGTGCCACGACGATTTTGCTCATCTCTTTTTTCTCTGCCAGCATTTTCTGAATCTCATACTCCGTCTCCATATCGAGTGCGGAGGTGGAATCGTCCAGAATCAGGATTTTTGCATCTTTTGCCAATGCCCTGGCGATACTCAGACGCTGCTTCTGTCCGCCGGACAGGCCTACTCCACGCTCTCCAATCACGGTATTGTAACCATCTTCCAGTTTTTCCACAAACTCCTGTGCATGGGCAGCCGCCAGCGACTGTTTTACCCGGTCATCCGACATACTCTTTCTCTGTCCGAGTTTTAAGTTTTCCCGGATGGTATCGGAAAACAGAAACACATCCTGCGTCACAACTGAGGTGCATCCCCGCACAGATTCCAGTGTCAGTTCCCGAATATCCCTTCCATCGAGCAGAATCCTTCCCTCATTTACATCATAAAACCGGTTAATCAGACTGACAATCGTACTCTTTCCCGCACCTGTCATACCCATGATACCCAGGGTATGTCCCTGTTCAAGTTCAAAATTAATGTCCTCGAGGATCGGGGTTCCATGCAGTTCAAAGGATACATGGTCAAACCGGAGATTTCCCTGCGGGTCTTTTAGTTCTTCCGCATTTTCCCGGTTCTTAATCTGCGGCTCTTCTGCCAGGATTTTATTGATTTTCTTATTTGAAGCAAATGCCGCCGCCACCGCATTGGTCAACCAGCCGAGATTCTCCATCGGCCATACGATATTGTTGGCATACTGTAAGAACGCAGTCAGCATTCCGAGCGTCGCACTTCCCTGAATAACGGCATAACCGCCGGTCAGCAGGACAAGCAGCTGCATAATCTTTGGCAGAAATGACATCTTCGGTTCAAAATCCGCCATAATCTCTGCCTGATGTACGTTTAACTCATAATATTTCTCATTATTCTGACGGAACTTCTCCATCTCATAATCTTCTCTCGCAAATGCCCGGACGGTGCGGACACCTCCCAGATTCTCCTGCACTACCGTATTTAAGACGGCATTCTGCTCACTAATCTCATCGTATACCTTGTCCAGTTTCTTTTCCAGCCGGATCGCCATGACACCCATAATGGGCAGAATCGCAACCGGAATCAGACTGAGCTTCCAGTTCAGCCGCACCATGAAAAACAGTACCCCTATGGTATATGCACATGCCTCTACCGCCAGCATTCCGACAAATCCAAAGACATCCCACAGACGGTCCACATCATCTTTAACCCTTGCCATCAACTCGCCCGTATTATTCTTATCAAAATACGTCCGGGACAGTGTCTGGATGTGACAGAACAGATTTTTTCTGACATCGCTCGCCACGATACTTCCGGTCACGTCACAGGTAAATTCCTTGATATACTGGGAAGCGGCACGGCCGAAACCGACAATCAGGATACTGATCAGGTAATTCTTTAACATTCCCATATTTCCACCGATAATAACATTATCCACGATTCCCATTGTGATCAGGGGAAACCAGATATCTAACAGAATACTAATTCCCATTGTCACTGCGGCAATCAGATACCGCCACAGATTTTTCGCCACATAATGCCACAATGGATTACATTTCTTTTTTGCTTTCTCCATAATTATCCTCTCTCTGTTTTATTGTATACATTACATTCTGTATAATTTCTTTTTCTTCATCCGTTTCTTTCTTACCGGTCTGCCCTGTTCTTTCCGGTATGCTTCAAATTCTTTCTGCCATTGCTCATAATCCCGTTCAAATAATTCTTCCACTATCTGGTTTTTCAGTTCTTCTTCCCCAACCTTCTCAAGCAGCTTATCCTGTACAAATTTCTTACTCTTTGCCTTATATGCCGGAAGATAGTTTCTGGCAAGGATATGGTTAAGTTCCGTTCTCCACAGCCACTTTATCTGCTGGTTTACCTTACATTTCCTGTTTTTTCCCGCTTCTCTTTTCTGTACGATTTTGACTTTTCCTTCTTCTTCCGATACGATCAGAATCCCCCACCACTCCGGGACATGCTCTTCCACATGCTTTTCATGCGTAATTCCTGTCACGATATAGTTATAATCGCAGAACTTATCGTAATCTCTTACCTGGGTTTCCAGCCTGTCATAAGTGTCCGCATCACTTTTTATCTCCAGTCCTGCAAGACTGCCATCCAGAACCATAACGATATCCGCCCTTGACTTTCCCATAATTTTTTCCTCAAAAATACGGTTCTTTGGATATTTCTCATCAAGATAATCAAATAATGGTTCTCTTATCTGTGCATCATACATCTTACTCTGCTCCAATCTTTGGACATATGTCTTTTATGCAACACTTGTCACAATATGGACGGGTTCGTGCCGTACAGATCTCCCTGCCATGCCACACCAGACGATGGCAGAACCCGCTGCCTTCCTCCGGCGGAATGATTTTCCAGAGTTCCATTTCCACCTTCTTGGGATCTTTGATCTGATCCACAAGTCCCATGCGGTTCGTCAGCCGGATGCAGTGCGTGTCCGTTACAATGGCAGGTTTTCCAAAGACATCGCCCATAATCAGATTGGCACTCTTACGACCCACTCCCGGAAGCTTTAACAGTTCCTCGAACTGATCCGGGACTTTTCCGCCATACTCTTCTTTCAGCATCTTCATACATGCACTGATATCTCTTGCTTTACTGTTTCCCAGCCCGCATGGTCTTACAATCTTCTCAATCTCTTCCACCGGAGCCTCTGCAAGTGTATCCACGTCCGGATATTTTTCAAATAATCCTTTTACAACCTGATTTACTCTTGCATCCGTACACTGTGCCGCCAGTCTTACACTGACAAGCAGTTTCCATGCCTGATCGTAGTCAAGACTGCATACCGCATCCGGATATTCTGTTTTCAGACGTTCTATGATTTCCAATGCCAATTTCTTTCGATCCATTTTATCTCTACCTCTGCTATCTGTCCAAATCTTTCTTTCAGCTTTTCACAGTATACCACATTCATTATTGAAAATCCACATAAAAAGCGACTATTACAAATTCCGGTAATAATCGCTTTTCTCTAATCTTTATTTATTTTTCAGATTACTCTTTATTCCATTACGCCGCCTTCTACAACGAGCTGATCTGCATCAGCGTCCTCGCCGTATACACTACGCAGTGTTGCTTCATAATCTGCATGGAAGAACTGTTCCTCGCCCAGTGTCTTGATTTCCTCATTGAGCCAGTTTAATAATTCGGTATTGCCCTTCTGTACTGCAGGTGCAATGGCATCCACATTACCAAGTGATTCGATTCCTACGGTAAATCCTTTGTTCTTCATTGCCCACGCAAGCACTTCAGTATTGTCAGTAGAGAATGCATCTCCTCTTCCATCGGCAAGTGCGTCATAGGCTTCCTGGTATTCATCAAATTTTGTTAATTTTACATTCGGATAGTTTTCTGAAAAATAGGTTTCCGCTGTTGTTCCTTTTACAACGATGAGGTTCTTTCCATCCAGATCATCGACACTCTTAATCAGTTCGGAATCTGGTGATACAACACCAAGTGCCACCTTCATGTAAGGAAGTGCAAAATCTACCTTCTCGCTTCTTTCCTCTGTTACGGTAAAGTTTGCCAGTGTAATGTCTACTTTTCCTGACTGAAGATATTCTACACGGCTCGCTGCTTCCACATAAACAAATTCTACGGCATCTTCACTGCCTAATAAGTCTTTGGCAATTCTCTTTGCAAAATAGATATCATAGCCCTGGACTTTACCATTTTCATCCACATAACCAAACGGATTCTTATCACTGAATACACCGATTCGGATTTTTCCGTCTTTTTTAATTTCTTCTAAAGTTCTTGCCTTTGCTGTCTTTGTGCTGCTTCCGGAATCCTTACTGTCGGACGTACAGCCTGTCAGCATGAGTGCCAAAAGTCCCAATACTAAAATAAAACTTAAAATTCTCTTCTTCATCTTTTTCCTCCTTTTAATTCCTGCATAATTACAGATTATGGTGTACAAGTTCATAATGAAAACTATTTAAGAATTTCTGCGCACGTTCCGTTTTCGGATGGGCAAAAAATTCTTCCGGTGTATTTTCTTCTACAATTTTTCCCTGGTCTAAAAATACAATACGGTCTGCGACTGCTTTTGCAAATTCCATCTCATGGGTAACGATAATCATGGTCATTCCGTCTTTTGCCAGTTCCAGCACAACCTGAAGTACTTCTCTTACCATCTCGGGGTCAAGTGCAGCTGTGATCTCATCCAGCAGCAGAATTTCCGGATGCATCAGCAATGCCCTTACGATTGCAACTCTCTGCTTCTGGCCTCCGGAGAGCTGTCTTGGATAACTGTCCGCTTTCTCAGCAAGTCCCACACGGCTTAAAAGCTTTGCTGCTTCCTGTTCTACCTCCTGCTTCTGTCGTTTTTGCACTTTGCATGGAGCAAGCACAAGATTTTTCATAATGGTCATATTAGGAAACAAATCGTAGCTCTGGAATACCATTCCTATCTTTTCCCTGATTTTATGTTGTTTCTTTTCTTCTGCGAAGCTGACATTATTTAACTTTATGACTCCTTCATCAATACTTTCCAGCTGATTCAGACATCGTAAAAATGTACTTTTTCCACAGCCGGATGGTCCTAATAGCACAACGACTTCTCCTTTATTTATCGCAAATGAAATATCATCCAGAATAGGATGGTCTTTTACATATGATTTTTTCAAATGTTCTACTTCTAAAATATGATCTGACATTTTTTCTCCTCCTGTTTCTAATCAGCCAGCCGCTTTTCCAGCACTGCCGATAATCTTGAAAACGGAAAACAGATAACAAAATACATCAGGAAAATCGCTCCGTATATCCAGATAGCAGCATCCGGATTCGTATATCTGCCGGCATCTATAATCTGTTTTCCTACCTTAACTACTTCGACAACTCCAATTAGGACGACAAGACTCGTGGTCTTAATCATTCTGGTCAGCAGATTAATTGCCGATGGCAATAACCTGCGGATTGTCTGCGGTAATATAATATACAGATAAACCTGCCATTTTGTCAGTCCCAGTCCATATCCACTCTCATACTGATGCTTCGGGATTGCCCCAAGTGCACTTCTGACCAGATCTCCCATCTCTGCCGTTCCCCAGAATGTAAACACCAGTACGGCTGCACCTTCTCCTGACATATTGACACCGAGATGCTTTGCCGCTCCAAAATAGACCAGGAACAGCAGCACCAGCTGCGGCATAATCCGGACAATCTCAAGATAGATGCGGCAGATGACTTTCAATACCGGATTTTTTATCCTCATGATAATTCCAAGGAAGAATCCGAGAATCAGTGAAAACAGCATGGAAATCAGTGCAATCCTGAGTGTAATCCATAAACCGCCCCACAGTCTTAAAAAATTATTTCCTTTAAATAAAAGCTCAAGCCCCATATTCTCCATAGCGGATTCTCCTTTCTACCAGCGAGCAGAGCAGTGATACCGGTAATAAGATAACCAGATATGCAATTACCAGCATAAACAGTGCTTCATCTGTTTTATAATATATTCCTATCAGATCTTTTGTCACAAACATCAGATCCGCAAGTGCTACCGCTGAAAATACGGAAGTTTCCTTTATCAGGAAGATCATATTTGCGCAAATTGCAGGAATGGAATTTGCCAGTGCCTGGGGCAGTATAATGTGAATCAATACCTGGCTCTTCTTCATTCCCAGTGCAAGTGCGGATTCTTTCTGAATCGTCGATACATTCTCAAGTCCGCTCCGGAATACTTCCGCCATGTAACTTCCTCCCTGGAAGGTCAGTCCGATGATCGCACAGGCTTCGGAACTCAAGACTATTCCCGCTTTCGGAAGTCCGAAGTACAGGAAGAAAAGCTGTATCAGCAGTGGTGTATTTCTTGAAAGCTCAATATAACACGAAACAATCCATGATAATACCGGTATGCGGAAATACCGCACAATACTGCAAATCATTCCCAGAAGAATGGAACATACAATTCCAATTAATGCTATATAAATTGTAATTTTCGCAGCCTCGGTGTATAACGGAAGCTGTTCCTGCATAAATCTGATATCCATAGTGTTCTCTCCATAGTATTCTCCCTAATATATTATATTCCCACACTCATGTCCCAGTTTCGCATTTTTATTTCCTATATTTACTATAGGAATAGTATATATATAAGTGCATGATTTGTCAAATACTTTTTTGCATGTACGAAATAAAATACAATGCCAAGGTTAAAAAGTCTAAGCCCACATGAGAAAAGGGAGAACCATTTTTATCATGGTTCTCCCTTTTCTCATGTTATATGACCATCTTGTATGACCTTTTTATTTTGCGGACCTTTCCTGTTCCCAGAGTTTCTTTGCGGTCGGTGCCCAGTCCTGTGCATAATGCTCACATTTTGCACATAAATGATCGCACTCTTCTTTTGATTCCAAATCGGTTGATTTTGCCCCTGTTTTATGTACCAGTTCTTTTAATTTCTCAGGATTTTCCAACATCGGACATGGCTGGAGCATATTGTCATTAAACGGCTGGTTTTCCTGATATGCTTTAAATAATGGCTGCTGCAGACATTCCAGAAGTGATTTTTCATGAATATTTGCATTGGAATAATGAATGAATACGCAAGGCTCTACATCGCCGTTCGGATTGATATGGCAGTAATATTTTCCGCCTGCCACGCAGCCTTCCACAAACTGTCCGTCATTCTGGAAATCAATCGCCATAATTGGTTTTCCGCCCTTAAAATCACGGATTTCTCGAACACGGTGGAACATATACTCTCTCTGCTGTGGATTCAGCAGTAAATCAGTGGACGCATCATTCCCAACCGGCATATAATGGAAATACCAGGTGTAACTTACTCCTTTTTCTATAATCATATCAAGGAATTCATCGGATGTGACCGTCTTATAATTCAGACTGGTATAACAGATGGATGTTCCGAACAGGAGTTTGTACTTCTTCATCAGATCCATGGCATGCATGACTTTGTTAAATGTTCCAGCTCCTCTTCTGGCATCATTTTCCTTTTCAAAGCCTTCCAGACTGATGGACGGGACAAAATTCCCCACCCGCAGCATTTCCTTACAGAAATCTTCGTCTATCAGTGTTCCGTTTGTAAAGCAGTGGAATGCACTTTCCTTATGCTTCTCGCAGAGTCGGATAACATCTGCCTTACGCACGAGCGGTTCGCCCCCTGTAAGCAGGAATGCATGGATTCCAAGCTCTTCCGCCTGGGTGCATATGCTGTCCATATCTTCAAAGCTGAGATTCAGCCGGTTTCCATATTCTGCTGCCCAGCAGCCCGTACAGTGAAGGTTGCATGCACTGGTCGGATCGAGTAATAATACCCACGGTATGGAGCAACCGTATTTTTCCGCATTCTTTCTTGCAATATTAAATCCGCGGAAGCCTGCTTCATAACCGAGATTTAACATTGCCATCTTAATCAGTTTCGGATCTGTATTATCTAACAGATGATTGGCATACTGCATCCATTTACTGTTCTCATCCCGGAATATCTCTCTGAGAGCCTCATATGCCTGCGGACTCCAGCCGTCTCCCAGTGTCTTTTCCATAAGATCTACTAACTGCAGGAGTGCTTTGGAACGATCCTTATTTGTGTGTTTTATTGCTGCATCAATAGCAACCTCAAATGCCTTACGTTCTATGGCATGCGTCATTTTCTTTTCCATCTTTCCTCACCTGTTCCTTTCTTTTATCTATTGTGTTGACATTCCGTTTGTATCTGATACAATTATACCAGATACAAATATATCAGATATAATTGTATCAGATTATAAGACACAACACAATATTACAATATGAGCCAATATTTAAAAAAATGTATCATTTATCAGAAAAGGATGGGTTTTATGGATAAAAGAAAAGAGGCTAATTTAAGGGTAAAGAAAAATATTACAGAAGCATTATTTGCATTGATGGACAAAAAGGATTTTTCCAATATAACGGTTACGGATATCATAGAAGAAGCAAAGGTGGCAAGAGCCTCCTTCTATCGTAATTACGAATCCAAAGAAGATATTCTTGTCACCTTTATCATAGAAATTTTCCATGATTTTAATAACGAAGCGGCCTATGACCTCACGGAGTATTACAGCTACCGCAATGTCTGCCACATTTTTACTTATTTAAAAACTTACCGCAAGTACATTCTTGCACTCTGCCATGTCGGACTTGGTGCTTCCCTGTTAGAAGCCCTGAACAGATTCGTGGAGGAAAATGCCGGTGTCATGCCATGCACTTCCATCCGAAAATACCGTCTCTATATTTTCAGCGGTGCTTTAATGAATGCCGGACTTATCTGGTTAAAAAATAACTGCCCGGAAAGTATAGAAGCCATTTCAGCAGAATTCTGCAACTGTCTTGGCATCCCGCTTGTCCGGACATGCTGATGTTATTTTTCGTAATCCAGGCACATGCGGACTTCCGTATAAGGACGCACATAAGTATCTGCTGCTTTTATATGCTCCGGATGTGTCTGATATCCCTTTAATGCTGCTTCATCTTCTAACAGGCTGTCAAGCATTACATCCGCATTGGAAGATGGCAGCGGATTTCTTCCGATCTCAAGGCTTACAAGCCCCGGAACAACTCCTACCAGAGCTTCCAGATTCTTCTTAATATCCGCGGAAATAGTTTTCTTTTCCTCTTCCGACAATTCTTCCTTTAATTTCCATAAAATAACATGTCTGACCATTTTTACAACTCCTTTTCTTCTTTACTGGAATTTATGTAATTGCGAAACTCATAACTTATCTCTATTGTATATGCAAATTGAACAATTACTAAGAAGGTACTATGAGGCAGTCGGTACTTGGATGCTGTATTTTAGCATCTTAGTACCGCTACCCACGCACTAGGGAGGGACCCGGTAAACCGGGAAGATTCCCTAGTGCCATAGCCGAATGTAGCGAGAGCGTGCCTTCGTGTAATGTTTCATTTGCATATGCATTTATAAAAATTTAAGTGTTCCGCAATTACCCATTTGGGCATTGCAACTGCCTATCAGGATTATATCGAAATCTTTTTTATCTGTAAATACTATAATTTATTTTATTGATTTCTTTTTTAGACTGTGTTACACTTTTTAACAGAAGAATAAAAGATACCATGAGAGGATTTGATTATGGAAAATTTTTCACTGCCATCCGATTTTATCCGGAAAATGCAGTTACTTTTAAACAGTGAGTGGGAAGATTTTAAAACCTGCTATGAAAATAATAAATATCAGGCACTCCGATTTAATCCGTTAAAAAAAGGGATTTCGCCGGACATTTATCCGGAACTCCTGTCCAAACTTTCCATCCCGGACAGGATGCCTGTTCCGTGGGCAGATCATGCATATTATTATCCGGATACGGCACATCCCGGAAAACATCCGTGGCATGAATCCGGACTCTACTATATCCAGGAACCCAGCGCCATGTCAGCAGCTGCCCTTCTTGCACCGGAACCGGGCGACCGGGTGCTTGATTTGTGTGCAGCACCAGGCGGAAAGTCCACGCAGCTTGCCGCTTATCTGAACCAGACCGGACTTCTGGTCGCAAACGAGATTCACTCTGCCCGCTGTAAAATTCTTTCCCAGAATATGGAACGGCTTGGCATTTCCAATGCAATTGTAACAAATGAGGACAGCTTTACACTGGCTGCACGTTTCCCGGAATATTTTGATAAAATCATGGTCGATGCTCCATGCTCCGGCGAGGGAATGTTCCGAAAGAATCCGGAAGCTGCATCAGAATGGAGTCTTGCAAATGTTAAAAACTGTGCTGCCAGACAGTCAGAAATCCTCGATAATGCCGCTGAAATGCTTGTTCCAGGCGGCAAAATTGTCTATTCCACCTGCACATTTTCCCCGGAGGAAAACGAACAGGTTATCGCTTCTTTCCTCGAACAGCACCCGGAATTTGAATTAATCCGAAAAGACGTGCCGGAATTTGACCATGGTCGTCCGGACTGGGCAAATCACATACCACAGCTTGCATTTACCTTCCGGCTCTGGCCGCATCATCTGCATGGGGAAGGACATTTTGCTGCCATTCTTCAGAAAAAAGGAAGCAGCTCAGCCCATACTTCCGGGAAAACTGCAGGACTGAAGGATAAAAACCAGCTCCGGCTCTGGCAGGAATTTGCTTCCACTGTTTTAACTCCTGGCATGAATGATTTTCTGCAACAGGGAAATCTGATTCTCTTCGGGGACCAGTTATACCGGCTTCCGGAAGATGCCCCTTCCCTGGAACATCTGAAAGTACTTCGTGCCGGACTTCATCTCGGAACTTTTAAAAAGAACCGTTTTGAACCATCCCATGCACTGGCTCTGTTTCTGGGAATACAGGACGTTAAAACTTCCATTTCACTTTCCCTTGCGGATCCTTCCACCTCCATGTTCTTTAACGGGGAGACAATCAACTGCGATACACAGAAAGGATGGTGCCTTGTCTGCATCGAAGGTTTTTCTGCCGGATGGGGAAAAGCCAGCGGAGGTATTTTGAAAAACCATTATCCGAAAGGACTTCGCAAATCAATATAATAATTAATATTTACTTATGAGGAGGATTTGATCCATGAAAGACCCAAATATTGCAAAAGTATTAAAAGAATCCCGCAAAAAATGCAATCTTACCATTGCGGATGTTGTTTCGACTTTAAAGGAATGCTCCATTGATGTTGCTGATAAAACGGTGTACGGCTGGGAAAACGGACGTGCCCAGCCTGATCTTGCATCCTTACTGGTTCTGTGTGATCTTTACCATATTCACAATATTCTGGATAAATTCGGATATACTGCCAGTTCTTCCGGGGATCTCAGTACCGAGGAACGGCTTATCATCTACAGACTGCGCCAGAACAAAGATATGATGGCAGTCGTTAAAAAATTACTTGATATTGAATAGAAAAAAACTGTTACACCGTAACCTGCGGTATAACAGTTTTTCTATTCTGTACGTTTTATAAATTTTCGGTAAAAATATACCCCCAGACATGTAGTAAGACATTCCGTTACTGGAAAGGTGAGCCAGAAATAGTTTAATCCGATTCTGGAAAACAGATAACCCAGCGGAACGAACAGAACCATGGTTCTTACCAATGTCAGAATAGAACTCTTTCCTGCCGATCCGATTGCCTGAAAAAACACCGGAAAAGTAAGCGAGGTCACCATGGGAATAAAGCTGACTCCGATGTAATGAAATGCCACCGTTCCGATATCGATTACTCTCTGATCCCCGGTAAAGACAGATAACATCTGAGACGGAATCAGTTCAAAGCAGAGTGTACCGATAAACATGAGTGCCATTCCCATTTTTACGGAAACGGACATGGTTTCCCGGCACCGGCCGATTTCCTTTGCCGCATAATTGAAGCTTACGATCGGCACGATACAGGTTTGCAATGCCCCAAGCGGAATAAAGAAGATGGTCTGCCATTTGTAATATAGTCCAAGTGCCGTAACTGCCTGATCGGAAAAGCCTGCCAGAATCAGATTCAGCCCCAGGATGTAAAAGGTATAGGCAGACTGCATCAGAATATTCGGAATTCCAAGATAATAAATTTTCTTAATATTTCCGGGATAGAGCCGGATGTCCGGTGTCCGGTAGATTCCTTTCCGCATTACGATCAGTGCTGCCACGATCTGTCCCATCACTGTTGCCACCGCTGCTCCTGCAATTCCCATTGGTCTGATGCCTGCCAGCCCGAAAATCAGTATGGGATCGAGGATAATATTCGTAATTGCCCCTATAATCTGTGCAATCATGGGGGTTCTCATATCCCCATTTGCCTGCAGTATTTTGGTCCAGACACTTTCCAGAAACAGACCGAAGCTGAAGATACAGACAATTCTTCCGTACACAGTTACTTCATGTATGACCTGTTCCGATCCGGTTGACATTCTGGCATATGCCGGCATAATAATCACTGCGATTACGGCAAACAATATCCACAGCATTATAGCAAGCGGTGTTCCAACCCCTGCCATCTCATCTGCCCGCTTCTTTTTCTTCATTCCGAAGAATGCAGACATACCGGTATTAATTCCCACACCGGTTCCAACTCCCAGTGCAATCATCAGCAGCTGAATGGGATAAATAATAGACAGGGCGGTCAGTCCGCTTTCGGCATACCTTCCTACAAACAGACTGTCCACGATATTATATAATGCCTGTATCAGCTGTGCCAGCATAACTGGCGGTGCTATTTTAAAAAGAATTTTTGCGATTTTCTCTCTGCCATAAAAATCACTGTCTTCCATGGGTCCATTCCTTACAACCTTTCTACCTTCTGTTTTAATTCATCTGCCATATCATTTATCTGTGCTGCCTGCGAAGAGATCTCTTCCGTATTGGCAGCAATTGTTGTTACCTTCTCTGCCATGTGGTGAATGGACTGAATCACATTTTCCATTGACTGTATGCTTTCCTGAATCTTCGGCAGTATCTCGTCTGCCTGTGCTGTATTTCCTTCAATCAGTACTTTGGTGCTTTCCGACAGTTTCCGTATTTCGGAAGCAACAACCGCGAATCCCTTTCCCATATCCCCTGCTCTCGCAGCCTCAATACTGGCATTAAGCGACAAGAGATTTGTCTGCTCCGCAATCTCTGAAATATCCTGATTGCTCTGTTTATAAACATGCATAAAATTACCAAGTACACTGACAGATTCCGTCAGTTCATTACACATTTTGGATATTTCATCAATCCCCTGTGCCAGATTCGTTGCTTCTTCCGCAGAAGTTTCATTTGCAAGATCCAGCTCTCTGATATTTGCACTCAGGGTAATAAACTGTTCGGTAACTGTCTGCAGCTCCTGCATATGGATTTCGGCTTCCTGCTGCTCTTTTCTTCTTAACCCGTTTAACTGCTCTGCTTCTTCCATGGCAGTATCCTTTAAATAATGCACACAGTTTTCTTCTATATTTACAATATTATAGATGGCCTTTGCCATGTCCCGGCATGTCTTGTATCCACAAGATTCACAATCCATTTGTCTTTTTTTCTGTGTATCTTTTTTCATATTTGTAAATATTTCGTCATATTTTTCTTCGGATGCCTCTAAGACACTGATTTTTTTATTCGTATACTTTCTCATGAAATCATTGAGATCAAGCTGTCTGAATGCTTTCATGAGATTTTTCAACCGCTCCTCAGGACTTAAAGCCACATTCCACGGACTGTCCGGTTTCTTTCTGCCAAATCCTTTCTTTTCCTCACACACACTTTCCATATGTATCTTATTCATGGCAAATAATACATCATCCGTATGCTTTTCTTCCTGCGTTGCCGTTCCATACAGACATCCTCTGCTACAGTTTAACGCATCCACCATAAATGGCAGTTCCCTGTTTTTATCAATTCTTTCTTTATATTCTTCCAAATACTCATATACTTCCCTCTCTCCTTCTATCTGACGGACATATTTTTCCCGTCCGAGAAAATGCTCCACATTTTCCCTTAAGCCTCCCGGCATCGGATAAATACTGCCAAGACCATATTCCAGTTCATCCTCATATGGCTCACAGTCACGGTATTCCTTCTCCACTTTTTTCCAGAGTTTTTCAAATGTTACATTATAAGTAACTCCCGGTACACCGGCTTCTTCCATCTCGATCTTTTTTGCAATACATGGGCTGATAAATGCAATATCATCTGTTATCTTCATATACTTTTTCATATAGATTGCTGCACACATCATTGGACTGTGAACCGGTATAAGCTTCGGCAGTAATTCCGGAATATATCTTTCAATATAATTTACAACTGCCGGACATGGCTGGGAGATTCCGCCTGTAAAATCATGCTCTGTAATATACTTTAAATATCCCCAGGTCGTAATATCAGCACCAAAGGAAACACTTACCATATGCTTTACACCTTTTTTCTTCAGACAGCCTAAAATTCTGCTGTATTCTTCCGGATAATTTGCCCGGAATGCCGGGGCAATCAGCACTGAAATATTTTTCCCAGAAGCAAGGTCGGCAAAGAACTGGTCCGTATCATCCACAAAGTCCCTTGCATGATGGGAACAAACATCAAAGCAGGCTCCGCACGCAATACATTTGTCCGTATTTACAGTCACGATCCCCTGTACGGACGCATTATTTGCCAATAACACAGGACATGCCCTGACACATTTATTACAACCGGTACAATTATCATTTGTAAAAATCAACTTATCCACTATGTTACTCTCCTTTACTCTGTATACTATATTAGTTAATTGCGAAACTCATAATTTATCTTTATTGTATATGCAAATCAAACAATTACTAAGAAGGTACTATGAGGCGGTCGGCACTTAGATGCTGTATTTTAGCATCTTAGTACCGCTACCAGCCGAATGTAGCGAGAGCGTGCCTTCGTGTAATGTTTCATTTGCATATGCATTTACAAAAATTTAAGCGTTTCGCAATTACCTAGTACACTATATTTTTCAGGCCAAACCGATCCTGTATCAAGATTACGCTCTGTCAGCCATTCATCACTGACCGTAACCTGCTGCTTTTCACCCTCTTCATTTTTTAATGTAACCACTACCACAGGCTGTACCCGTTCCTCACACCCATATTCCCCATCAAAAATATGCTCTATTTTCCACATAATTCTACCTCCTGTTGACAATTTTCCTCACGCATATGAAGCATATAACCTGCATAATAATTGTAAATGTCCATGATGCCGGATATGAAATAAATAAAACATATAATGAGCGATGAAACGGAAATACCCTGTAAATCCAGAATATTCTCATTCCAACGGTTCCAACTACGGATAAAATCATTGGTACAGTGGAATATCCCATACCTCTGAGAGATCCCGGGAATAAATCCATGATTCCACACAGAAAATACGGTACAGTAGTAATGGACAGTATCTCAACTCCGCACCGTACTACCTCGCTGTCATTGGTATAAATCCTTAATACCTCATTTCCAAACAGGTATGCTCCCCCGCCTAACACAAGGGATACCCCGACCGTCAGAATCATACAGTCCCTTAAAACCAAATCGACTCTTTTATATTTCCCAACCCCAAAATTCTGGCTGGTAAAACTCATACATGCCTGGGTTACTGCATTGACTGACGCATACAGAAACCCCAGAATATTATTTGCCGCCGTATAGCCTGCCATCGCAGTAGATCCGAAGGAATTTACGGAGGACTGCAGCAATGCATTTGAAAAATTAATTACCGTACTCTGGATTCCCGCCGGTATTCCGACCTGGAAAATCTGCCTTAAATAAACCCATTTAATGCTTAATCCAGAAAAAGTCAGCTTATAAGAGCTTTCCGATTTCCGCAGACAATTCAGAATGAGAATACAGGATATACATTGTGCAATAATGGTCGAAATGGCAACTCCTGCCACCGCAAGCCGAAATACAATTACAAGGAACAGATTCAGCAATGTATTCACAATTCCCGACAGAATCAGATACATAAGCGGTCTCTTTGTGTCACCTACCGCCCTTAATACTGCCGCCCCATAATTATAGAGCATAAAAAACGGCATCCCCAGAAAATAAATCCTCATATACAATGCGGACTGATCAATCACATCCGCAGGTGTCTGCATAAGCTGCAATGCCGGCTTTGCCAGAAGCACTCCTATTATCGCCATCACAATACCGCTTATCAGTGCAAATAAGATGGAGGTATGCACAACCTCTGACATCTCTTTGTCCTTTCCGGCGGCATAGCACCTTGCCGCAAGGACATTTGTTCCAAGAGAAACACCGATAAACAGATTGACGAACACGTTGATCAGTGCCGTCGTAGAGCCAACCGCCGCCAGTGCCTGACTGCTGCTGAAATGTCCGACCACAATAATATCCACGGCATTGAACATCAGCTGCAATATTCCTGACAGCATCAGCGGCAGGGCAAATGAAATAAGTTTGTCCATGATACTTCCATTGCACATATCTATTTCATATTTATTCTTGTTCAAAAGTCTAACCTTCTTTCCTTATTATCAGACCAGCATATCGTAAGCGGATTCTCATTCCTGTTTTCTCTTTTTCACGGACTGCCGCTATTGTTCTGATAAACATTCTTTTTCTGTTCAGAATATAAATAAACCATATCCTTTTCACTGTCAAGTAATTTTTCGGACTTTCTTACCATACCACTGACTTTTTTTAATTTTCCTCATCAAACCCATGCATCAGGAATTCATTCCATCTGCGGTTTGTCTCCTCTAACTCTTTTTTCTCCATGATTCGGTTTCTGTCACTTAAAATGCTAATCATTTCATCTGCGATTTCCTCTGCCGGCGGATGCTCGTAATGATATAAATATCCAATCATCCTCTGTGCCGTAAAATCTGTATTCAGATTTTGGGTAATCAGATCACAGAATTCTTCCGGATAACCTCTCTGCAGCATAATTTCATAGAGCTGACTGCTGACCCGCGACTTTTCTTTCATGATTCCTCCTTTATCTTTCTCCATATGGAAATCAGTTTTTCCAGGGAATATGCAGCATTTGCCGGACTTGTGGAGGGCAGTATATCTGCCGTAATCTGCAGTTCCTTTTCCTGATATTTTTTAAAACAGATGCCGGATGCGGCACCGTTACAGAATATCTTTCTTATCTTTGATCCCGTTATGATCTGTCCGAGATCAGTTGGCACAGCATTTTTAATACTGCTGTCGCTTGAACCGATAATATCACAGCTGTATATACTATCCCATAATGCGATATGATGTCTGTACAGCATCTTTTTTTTCTCTTCTATGGTCTCCGGCACAGCGGTTTCAAGCACCGCCGCCATTACCTTCCAGAATCGGTTCTGCTTATGTCCATAAAAGAACTTTTGTTCTCTTGACTTCACAGAAGGGAAACTGCCAAGAATCAATATCTCTGATTCGCTGTCATATAAAGGTGGAAATGGGTGGATGATGTGTGTATATTGTTTTTTTTCCTTCTCTTTCATGGATATTCCTTCCTTTGCCTATCTTCTATCTCCACAGGTTTCCCCATACACGATTACAGAGATTCACACAGTATTCATAAGAAAAACTGCTGTCCTGCTCTGTAATCTCATTCCGGTCTGCAAGCTCCTGCGAATACCCTGCCAGCGGATATACAGTGACCTGGTTTCTGCCGGACTGCACATGGCTGACAAGTGCAGTGACATGATAGTCCGTAATTTCCACGGAATTTTCCCTCTCTGCTTCCTGTTTCGTCAGGGTAACCTCTGCCATTCCGCCGACCATACGGTCGGAAACACCATTCCCCATTCCAGAAGTCCAGTTGACATAATTCCCAATCGAATAATAAACTAACATTTTATGTCCTGTTTCTTCGTCTGTAACCCATTCCACCGGTTCGATCACATGGGGATGTGTGCCCAGTACAAGATCCACACCTTCCCGCAGAAAAATCTCAGTCCATGCTTCCTGTTCCTCCGAAGGAGTTAATTCATATTCCGTTCCCCAGTGCGGACACACAATTGTAAAGTCAGCTGCTTCCTCCGCCCTGCGGATATCCTCCACGACCTGTTCTTCCTCCAGCAAATCCACCGCATACGGCATACCTGCCGGCAGGCTGATTCCATTTGTTCCATAAGTATAATTTAATACTGCCACACGGATTCCGTTTTTCTCATATATATACAGGCTGTCCCTGTCCTCCTGACTGTCGTGAATTCCCAGTATTCCTATCTGCGGATAATTTGTTCTCCAGAACTGTATACAGTTTAACAGTCCGGTTTTTCCCTTATCCAAGGCATGATTTGTTCCATGGCAGATAATATCGAATCCTGCCGCAGCCAGTGCATCTCCTATGGCATATGGGGCATTAAAGGCGGGATAACCTGATATTCCCAGCCCCTCTCCGCCTATGATTACCTCCTGGTTTACAATCGCCAGATCCGCGGCGCTTATCATTCCCCCGGTATTGGAAAACAATGCCGTAAAATCATAGCTGCCGTCTTCCTGCTGTGCGGATTCCTCCACCCTGTCATGCAGCAATACATCGCCCACCATAATCAGTGACAGTTCCTGTGGCTCCGGCTCTGCCATAACTTCCTGCACCACTTCGCTATCCGGCTCCGTACTTTCTTCCGCCTGATTTTCCTGCACTGTCGTTTCTTGCGTGACAGGATTTTCTATCCCTGCACTGTTATCTCCTGTTTCTTTTATAGTACTTTTTCCACAGCCGCATAGCAGCAATGTGAAAATGAGTACTGTAACATAATTTCTCTTTTTCTTCATCCATTCTCCCTATTCTTCACATATTTTCTGTGCATACAGGTGCAATGTATCAATGACACGATTGCATACCATGGTATACAAAGATGCTGTAATATTTATCCCTGCACGGAGCGCCAACGCAAACGGCATTCCAAAAAGCGAAGATGCAATCGCCAACGCCCCGAATGTATTAAATGCAGTCTGCCAGCGGTAAGCTGCCGAATAACCAACACCGATTCCTCCGATAATGCCTATCAGACTATACATGGATTCCGGAAGAATCAGGTATAATACCAGAAACAATGCACATCCTACAAGGTTAAACAGCCCTCTGTCCTCTGCTCTTGTGCCACAGTCTTCCGTAAACGGCAGGCATATCGACATACAGGCAATTCCTGCCCACATGGCTCTTGGCAGTCCCAGTGCAGATACCAGAAACATTGCACTGGAAACAATAACTGTCAGTTTGATATACCACAGGTTTCTTGCCGAGTGCAAATTAAATTCCCGGAACAAATCCAAAAATGTCCTGCGATATGGACGTTTCTTCTGGTTTTTGTAAAAAACTGCCATACAGATAACCATTCCTGCTGCCAGCCCCAGAACCCGGTACAGATAGTCCTTTCCCGTCACATCATATCCGAAAAGCAGCAGATATCCCAGCACAAAGGTTGAGTGATTGTACATAATGACATTGTGGCATCCCAAAATCATTAACAGCATAATACAGACCAGATTTACCAGCAATGCACCAAATGGTGACACCCTGTTTGCCAATGCCGGTCCTGTCATCAATATTCCAAAAATGCCAGCAATGCAGAACAGGCCGTGACTCGTCCGGATTCCAAAATCAGCCTGGCGCAGCACCAGCAATGCCAGAAGAACCGTTACTCCCACTACACTGTTTGCATTTCCCGTAAGTTTGCTGTACAAAGTAACAACCGCCACGCAAAAAGCCATCACCAGATATACTTTGAAATTGTAAATCAGTATATGCCGCCTCTTCTCTTTCGGATCCGTTGTTCTCTTTATTAACTGCTTTGAACCTGTTGAACTTAACTGTAGTTCCTGATAAAATGTCATCTTAATTTTCCTCCTGTTTCTTCAAAGTATTGAGTACTATACTGCAACCCTCCGTCAATTTCAAGGAGTTTATATATTTTTTATATCTGTTCCACCCTGAATTCAGACGGCACTACTTCTCTTATTCCATCGCCTTTAATATGTCTGCTTTCTATCCGCTGTACTCCTTTGCGTATACCGGAATCTACCAGTTTTAATACATAGATATTATCAAACCGGTTATATATCGAATCACCACCAAGACCTGACAGACAAATTAACTGTGTATTTGTCTTTTTTGCCATTTCCATCAATGGTTTTAAAAGATGTTCCGCATTTGTCTGTGCAAATGGATTGTCCATAATTAGTACTTTTCCTTCCTCTCCATTTGAGAACAAATCTGTTTCGTCCCTTCGCATATAACTTAACAGGCAGCTAAGCACAACAAATGCCGATAAGAATCCTTCGCCTCCGGAATTTGCCGATACCTGTGCCCATGTTATTGGCACTTCCCGTTCTTCCTCGATTTTATAAAGTTTTATCCTGATATTCCCAATTCCGACCACCTCATCGTACAGTCTCTTTGTAAGTATTGCCTTACCTATGTACTCACCGAGATTTTCATTTTTTTCAACAACATAAATCGCAGATTTTAAAACATTTTCAAAATAATCATGCAGTCTGAGCCTGAAATGTTCTTTCTCGCTTTCCCAGTCTGGCACCTGGATTTTTAACATCTTAACCGTCCTGTTTCTGATGGTGATTGTAGAATTTTTATCAATCATGGCAATATTATTATTTACCTGCCTGATATATTCAGCCAGCATAACTTCGATATTTTTTTGCTCCTGATCCATTTCTGCCAGATCAATTTTCAGCTTCTCCAGCTGATTTTCATAGGAAATCCTGTTTATTTCAAACTGCTGCGACAGATAGAGCGGCTGTTTCGTCTGCACAAGCAGGCTGTCAAATGTTTTCTTAAAGTATTCATCCGCATACTCTCTTTTTGATGCGATTCCATGTATCTTATCATATATCTGTATCTGCATATTTACCATTTCTTTTGAAATCTGATTTTTCTTCTTCTTTTTTTCTTTCTGATATGCTGCCAGAATATCCAATGCTACCGTTGCGATGTCCGGTATTCTCTGTTTTACTTCTTCTACATGCTTATTTTCCGTTTCAATGCTTTCATCCTCATATTCCGTCATTCCCTCTGCAAAAACAGATAACTGCTGCTTTCTTTCCTGCATGGATTTTATTTCCGTCTGCATCTGGGTATAATCATGTTTCCGAAAATTTATGCGTTTTTCAAATTCCGTATCTGTAATATTTTTCCGTGGAACAGGCTCTTCATATCCTGTACTTTCTTTCAGGTTCTGATAAACATGTTTCAGTTCATTCTTTATCATCTCTATCTTACCCGTAAGTGTGTTATTATTTTCATTTGCATCATTCAGTGTTCTTTCAATCTGTTCTTTCCGGTTTTCCAGATGGTCATACTGTTCTTCTGAGTACAGAAGATTTTTATATTCCTTTTCTTCTATCTTATATCTGTTCTTTTTCTCCAGTTCTCTTTTTTTCTGTACAATATGACTTGAAAACCATTCCTGTCTTTTCTTCAATTCTTCTATAGAATCCGATATTTCCCTTGTCAGTGCCTGATATGCTGCCTCTGTTTTTGCAATTTCCGTATCCATTCCCTTTTGTGCTTTCTGACTTTCTGCCATTTTTGCATAGGTCTCATATTCTGTTCTCTTTTTCCGCAGATATTTCTCCTGCTCCTGAATCCGTTTTAACTTATCGGTGATTGTATGAACTGCAAATTCCGTTTCTTTCATCGAATCCGTCAGCTGTTTCTGCACTTTTAACAGTTCCTCTTTTTCATTCCGGATTCTTTTCAGACTCATAACTGCCTTTCCATATACTTCATACTTCCTGCAAAGCTTTTCAAACTCCCGCTGCCTGTTTTCGTATTCGGTTATATTCTTTCTTAACTGATTAATCTGCATCTCTGTCTTTCTGCACACTTCTTCTATATCAGCTCTTTCATTCCGGATTTTCAATCTCTTTTCTTCCGATCCCGTCTTTTGCCCCATGGTGTACTGAAGTTCTCTTTCTGTCTGCTGGTACAGTTCTTCTGAATAACTCTGGTATTCTATGCAATTTTTATAATTCCGGTATGTATCCAGTTCCTTTTCTTTCTCATCTATTGATTTTTGCAAAGTTTCTATTCTGCTTTTTATTTCTTCCAGCATTTTCTCCAGCTCACTCCGATCCAGAAGATGATGATTAAAGAAAATATAAAATCTGATATGTTCCATGGATGTAATATGATTTACTGTACTTCCGGACAACTTTTCCAGTTCATCTTTTTTTATAATCGGGACAGGAAATTTTGTATAATTTTCTTTGTCCAGTTTTTCAAATTTCTCATATGCTCCCTGTTCCATAATAACTGCATATGGCAAAAACGGATTCTGTTCTGTCAGTTTCCTGTTCTCTTCCACAGATCGTCCATTTTTTGTCAGCCATTCCATGCCATATATAATGTCAATTCCATTCTGTTCCAGATATTCCCTGAATGCTGCCGGAAGTTCTATGGTTTTTCCTTCTCTTAACCGGACAAATTCCTTCTCCTCGTCTGACTTTTTTCCAATCCATTCGTTTTTGATCAGATCCAGTTCCCTGATTTTTCCTTCCAGACGATCCAGAATCTGTTCCTTTCGATTCAGATTATCTTCCGGAAGTTCTATATATTTCATTATTTTTAAGCGGGTATTTCTCTGTTCTTCTAAATCAGCGATTTTTTTCTGATAACCTTCAATACTGTTTTCCAGCCGGCTTATCTGAACCGCTTCATTCGTATATTCCTGCTCCAGTTTTTTATCTCTGATGGATAAAGTATTTTTCTCCTTTGAATACTCCGCCAGCTTATTTTCCTTTTCCTGCCGTTCTTCCTGAATTTCCTTCTGTTTTAACTCCAAAAATCCATCCTCATAAAATCCAAGCAGATTTCTTTTCATGACATACCCTGTTTCCCTGCAGAACGTTTCTTCTGTTTCCGTATAATTTTGTATTGTCCGTTCCAGACCTCCTGTCTGTGTACTGAGCTGTCTGATTTTTTCTTCCTTACAGTTATACTCTTCTTTTTCTTTCTTTATTTTGTCCAGGGACTTTTCTAACAGTTCTTTATGTGTAGCATATTCTGATTTCTGCTTTTCCATTTCATTTTCATAATACAGATACAATGTAGTTCCAAGTTCTTCTATTCGGTCTTTATTTTGTGCATTTTCCTGTAAAAGCACCCTGACTTTTTCATCCACCTCTGCTTTTTCTACTTCCAGTTCCAGGATTTCAGTATCAATCTTATTAAGATCATACTTATTTATTTCTCTGAGTAAATTTTCTTTCGCCAGAGTAAGTCTGGTAATTTCTATTTCCTGTTCACTGCGCTCTGCCACCAGCTTTTCTTTCTCTGTTTCATATCCATATATTTCATATGATATTTTTTCATAACGGATATGTCTGATTTCCTCGTCAATCTCTCTTAATACTTCCTCTTTTTTCTTTATCAGATCTGACAAGTGCCGGATTCCATCATTTAATGCATCTGTATACAATATCAGTTCGCTCTTCAGTTCTTCTCTATCCTGATATTTTTGAACATAATCCTCAATCTCTGTTTTCAGCTGTGCTGTATCTGCAAAATACTGTTCTATTATTTTTTTCCGTTCCACACGCGACTGGTTACTTCTGTACTGTTCTACGAACTGCATTGTGAGTTTACGAAATTCTTCTATCTTATCTTTCTCCTGATTGAGCTTATCCTCTACCGGTCTTAAAAACCAGTTCTCTACAAGATTCCTTTCATCTCTGGCATTCTGGAATAATTCGGATAAACCGGATTCCTTCTGATTTACTTTTCTTATAATACTTTCCCATTCATGGTTATTTATCTGATATTGTTTCAGAGTGTTAAAATACTGGCTCCTTCCATACCGTGAGGACATATCATATAAACGAAAATCTCCGTCTTTCTCCCTGCTTATCTCCTCCAGAATACTTCTGCATTCCGCAAATCCTCTTAGTATCTTTCTGTCTCCGTCTTTTTTTACGACAGGGAGCTGTTCCAGAGCATAACTGCATGCATCCGTATAACTTCCTGTAAATGTATATATTTCCAGTTCTTCCGTATCGCTATCTTCCTTCTGGCTCTTTCTCACCATCATTCCAGCCATGAATTTTTCCTGATTCTGATCCAGTTTCCACTCCGTTATAATAAAAGTTGGTCTGTTTGTAGTAAAATAACTCTTAAATGGCCGATCTCCAAAATCACGATAAGATTTATTCACAAACAGACTTACAATCATCTGCACCAGTACACTTTTTCCTCCTCCATTCCTGAGCGATATCAGTGTACTTTCCCCTGCAAGGTCAAATATTTCATCATCTATTCGTATTGTATTTCCATTATAATTCAGATTTAAAATTCTTATTTTCTCTATCCAGCTCATCTTCTGCCCTCAACACTTCCATAATTGCTGTATAATTATCTTTATTCAATATTTTATATTCCATAATATTGTCCAGTTTTGGTGTTGTTTTTATCATCTCATCCTCCTGCACAAACACAATCAGTCCCTGCCTGTCCAGAAAATCACAGATAATACTGACAAACCCCTCTTTTGTATATTTCGCTCTTGTTCCTTCCTCTACACTCTTTAATGCCTGATATGCTTCAGTCATGCTTTTATAATCCAGAATGTTTTCCTGATCACCATTCTCTTCCCGCTGCTGCTCCATCTCATATCCTGCTTTTAATTTCTCCGCCACAATATTCTGAAGTTCTCCAAGTTTCAGAAATTCCCTGGATTTTGCAGTACTTCCATGTCCATCAAAGAATTCAGCAATCAGAGTTACTATAACAAACTGCGAAAGATAATAATCCCGGTCTGTTGCACCTGACTTACAGATTTCTTTTTTCAAATCTGCTTTTGTATATCCCAGATATTTATTTTCCATATCAGGCATCAGATAAATGCTACTTCCATAGCGTTCTACACTGCATCCTGCAATTTCTGCCTGATTTTTAACAAGATTCATAACCTCTTCCCGTTCCACATATGCACGGTACAGATCATCTACACCCATATCTGTATCATTCAATGCTCCATGGCACAGCAGATAATAAAAAATTTTCTGGCTGTATGTAATATTTTCTATTTCGTATGCCATATATTACCTCTTTTCGTATATAAATTTTATATTTGAACATTTCAGATTTCTGAAATTACCGGCTTCATCTTTTAGATTTTTAAAGTACACCGCTTTTTCTTCCTTAGCCGGGTATACCTGTATCATTCCTATTGTTCCATACTTCTTATCCGCTAATATGGTAAGCAGCATTTCATTCAGTACAAAACTGTCGGATGCTTCCATGAGATATCCTGCCTGCTCTTTTCTTAAATCTTCCACACTTACCGTTCCTGCTGTCAAAAATTCTATCATAATCTCCCGGAATATTTCAACCGACGGAATCAAATCCTGCTGCTCTTCCATTCCACATTCCATGCTTAATTTTGCAAGGTCCAGTTCACCATATTCCAGTAATTTATCAAGAACTATTCTTATACTTCTTTCGTATTTTCTTAAACGTTCCTGTCTTTTCTGTTCCTTTTCCTTCTGATATTCCTCACTGTTAAAATCCAGTTCAAAATCTTCTTCTCCTTCTTTTTCCCTCCGTATTCTTTTCTGATATTCAAACATTTTTTCCGGATTAAAAATTTTATCTGATTTTACATTCAGTAGCGGATTAAAAATCCGATCCATATTTTTTAACAGATTCACATCTTTTAAAACTTCATCATACACATCTTTCCGAAAAGGAAATCTTTGAACCAGCGTCATATTCGAATAATTTTCCAGTTCATAATCATACAATTTTTTCAAATCAAAATGCTGTCCAAGTATTTTCTGATGCTCGTCCAGTGTCTTTGAAAGATAACCACCTATCTTTCTCAGATTCTCCAGATTTTCTTTTTCCTTTTCACTGAAGTTTTCCGCACTTATTTCTTTTTCCTCAAATTCTTCTATTTTTTCTTCAATAAATTCCCTATGCATCCGGAATTTTTCACGCGTATCTGCAATCGTACTGATATTATCTTCCACAAGCTGGCGATACTCTTCTACTGTGTATGACAATGCATTTCTTTTTATCAAATGCATAGCTTCCATAATCTTCTGGCTCTGTTTTTTCAGCTGACTGAATATATTTCGTATATCATCTACTGCTTTATGATAATCTGCCTTTTCCAGATGCAGCTTAAACAACATCTCATGTATGGATAACCTCAGGTTATTTTCCATTTCCATCGTTGCCAGTATCATATTATATCCTTCATCCGTCAGATAATAGGATGTTCTTTTCACTCCGCCATCCTGATATACCACTTTATTATCAATATACCGGATATTTATCTTTTTATATGTCTTGCTCTCATAGTCAAATGCCTGAAAATACATGGTCATGCCGGAATTACCCAATATTTCCTCTACGATAAACCTTGCAAAATCCATACTTTTCTCATAACTGAAATTCTGATGATAATACTCAAAACTGATATCCGAAAGAAATGCCGCCATGTCATCCATGGTACAATCCTCTTCTTTCAGAGAGTATTCCATAATGCAGAGCAGCAGTGTAAACAGATAATTCATCTGTACATCTCTGTTTTCAACACCATAATCTTTCCACTTTTTCTTATCAAAACTATTACTGCATAATACAGAAAATCTTGCTATAAACTTCATTCTTTTATCAAAATCATTTAAAAAATCTATCTTAACCATACATTATCCCCAATCGTGTTCATTTAATATTTCCTGCGGAATATATTTACCGGATTTCAGGATGTTCCATATCTCACTCTGTGTTTTTTCACAAAAACTGTCCATAAATATATTTTCTATACCGGTATTCTGTCCCTGCTTTGTATCCGGCAGATTTTCAATTCCTGCACTCTGTGCCTTTTCTATCATTTTCTCATATGCTGTTTTAAATAACGCAATCTGTATCTGGTTTCCTTTCACAAGGTGTTCATAAATCAAAATCCCCTCATAATCCAGATCCCCAAAATAATATAGTCTGTTATCTGCACCAAAGTACTCCTCCGCCTGATTTACATAATCGGCAAATGTACTCCAGATTCCTTTTCCGGCACCATAAATTACAGTATCAAACTCTTTGCCTAATATGCTTCCGGTCTGGCTGATATATCTGCGGATATCATAAAAGGTATCTTTATTTTCAATGATCAGAATATTTTGTGGAGTTTTCTTTGAACGGGAATAGTAAGAAAGTGGTTCGGAAGTTTCATAAAATCCCAGCATTTCCCGACTGATTCCAAGTCTTTTACAAAAGTTTAATCCCCCTTCTTCCTGAAAAAATTTCTCCCGGTGAAAAATTTCAAAACTCCGCTCATTCATCGTTTCCAGAATCTTTAACAGTTCCGAATGACAGTCCAGATAATTACTCAGCAACAGAATTTTATCCCTGTCCTTTAAATAAGCCTGCGGATTCTTTCTGTAATATTCTGTATGTAGCTGCGGATTCAATCTATAATCCAATTCTTCATAAACCTCAGCATAATCATCCTGTTCTTCACGGATTTTCCAGAAACTAAGCGGCAATGCAGGTTTTCTTCCATTTGTCTTTGCCCGTTTTACCGGGAGAAATTCCCCATTATCCACCATCTGCATAATATATTCATATAACTGTAAATAATCCATCTCCGGATGTGCATCCGCAATATCTTTTAAACCAATCTTAGTCTTTTTCATATCAATACTCCTCATTTTCTTTTGCCAGCCTTCCCAGACACTTTAAAACTTTGTGATATACTCCGGTGTGAAATCCATATTAATCTCTGAAATCTCACGGATGCCGTTGATGTAATCCGCATACATATCCCACAAATCGATCTCGCAGTCGTTCAGTCCGTCATCATCCGGTATCCACGATTTAATCAGTGCAATTCTTTCTTCCTTTGTTGTATCCTTAATTAATGTACTCATTTTATTTCCTCTTTTCTTTTACAATTCCTCTGCCTTATAGACGATATATCCTTCATAATAATAGCTGTGGTCAATCCCTTTTATATATATATCCCTGTCATCCGTTTTATCTGTTAAGGCCTGTCTTAAAACATGTTTTATTTCAATATCCCTTATCGGACTTCTCTCCATTGCCAGCAGATAGTCATCTTTATCCACAAAACTCCAGTCAATTACCCGGTTCAATTCTTTTTTCAGAATCAAATCCAGCCAGATTCTTGTACTTCTTCCGTTTCCTTCCCGGAAAGGATGTGCAATGTTCATTTCCACATATTTTTCAATGATTTCATCAAACGTGGACTGCGGCATTTTTTCCACATTTTCAACTGCTGCCTTCAGATACATGACCGGTGCAAAACGGAAATTGCCTTTTGCAAGATTGACCTCTCTCATTTTTCCTGCAAAATCATAGATTTCGGAAAATAAATACCTGTGAATAAATGCCAGCATCTCAATTTCCCATCAGAACATCACACAGGTCATCCACCTGCTCTGCTTTCATCTTTCCTTCCGCAATTAAATCTTCCACATGGAGGCCGGAATCGGTACGGTGTTGTATGCTTTCGGTGCATATTCCTCTTCCCATGCCTCATACAGCTTGATATTGTCCGTGACTGCCCTTGCCCTGCACCGTTTTTAAATACTGCTTCGGTGTCAATCCACTGTACTTTTTAAAATCCCGGATAAACTGTGGCTGGTCATAATACCCCAGGTCAACGGCTGCATCCGGCATATTTCCCGGTGCTCCGTAATTTAAAAATTCCTGTGTTTTCTGAAACTGTATAATCTTGCAGAAGGTTTTTGGAGAAAATCCCATTTCCATAACAAAAACCTTATTGCAGAATAAAATTAAAATGTCCTAAGATCAGTCACGCCGATGGCTGTATTTCCTGTACATGTAAAAAACCTTGCTCAAATGCCAAATATGGACGTACAGTCCATCTGGTTCTGAAAGATAATCCAAGATTGTTTAATAATCCACCAAGAAGCAGTAAGAAATGGAAACTGGAATACAATGCAAGAACTTCTGCTGAACGCTCTAACAAACGTGAGAAATTAGACTTTAAACCAGAAGACGGCAGACACCGCTCAACTAAGATGTGGTACTGTCTCCTCTATCACATCCTGATGTTACAGCATCTGGATGCATGGGATTTGTCACCTGAATCACCGCTGAAAAAGTTGATTTTGAATGCAGCATAATCCTGTAGATTATTATACCTCATTTTTTGAAACACAGCAACAGTTATGTTTATTTCTTGCGTTCATTTTTACGTTCAAGAATAATATTTACTTGTCAAAGTTCAATGCCAGAGTTTTGCTGGCATGATCACTCAAGATTCCGAGACCACTTTCAACCATTGACATAACAGCGTAATCATCCCATGTTGTAAATTTCACATTTGGCGTTAGATTGTTTCGTTCAAAAATTTCAGATATTTCCGCTTTGGCTCCTTTTTCGAGTAGCATAAAAGGTTCCTCACAAAGTGCAGAGACGGGAAATTTGTCAACATTTCTTAAAGAATGATTTTCGGGGATAATTGCCATAAGCTTATCTTGATGTAAAAAAATGGTTCCAAATTCTTGGTGAGTTGGTAACCTTAAAAATCCGCAATCGACTCTGCAGGTATGAATCCACTCTTCAATTTTCGTGTAATCACCTAACAGAAGTTCATAGTCAATGTTAGGATAATCCTTTTGAAATTCTTTAATGATATTGGGAAGCCAATGTGTAGCAGCACTGGAAAACCTACCAATGCGAATTAAGCTGGAGTCGAGCCCGTTGATTTCATCTATTTGCATTTGGAGCTTATCAAATTCAGCACAAAGATTTTGAGCATATGGTAATAACTTCATACCATCGCTTGTAGGTTTGATTCCGTATTTACTTCGTTCAAGAATTGTGATATTCCATTTTGTGACTTAATATCTGATATTCAAACAACCGCATTCGCTTATCAGCATGTATTCTGGAAATAAGCTCCTGTGATGGATTGTTCAAACAAATAATCCCATACACTTTTTTACCTTTGAATTTTTCACTTTTCTCAAACCAATCAAGATACTGAGCTGTCTGCTCATAAGCAATCACAACACACTATCTTTCTTCTGTCCAAACAGCATTCAATTCCCAAAAAGCGCACCCCATTCAAGTGTACCAACACGCAACCAACCAATAAGACCAGCAACTTCGAAGAATCACTGGTCTGACTATGCTCATAATATTGATACTCAATTATGCTGTTTTTCGTCTCTTTACAAATACGATTATTCCCATAGCTGCAACTGCTATCACAACATAGATTGCGATTGGTGTTATATCACCAGTCTTTGGTGATGTAGCTGATGCATTTGTAGATGATGCGTTCTTATCTGTTGATACAGTAGTATTTCCATCATCAGCCTTTGTATCATCGTTGCTTGCCAACTTAGGCTCTGTCTTTGTTTGTTGTGATAAAATATAGTTGTAACACCTCTGCCTAATAAGATATAATCTTAATTTAGAAGGAAAAGAGGTATGTTACAATGACACAATATTATGAACCAGAATTTAAAAAGAAAATTGTTCGTCTTCACCTTGAGGAAGGACGTTCCCTGAAAGGTCTTGCTTCAGAATACGGTGTATCTAAGGCAAGTATATCCAACTGGACAAAACAGTTCCGCGAAGAATGCCAGACAAACGAAAAAGCCCAAACCGATTATGATTTTATGAAAGAAAACCTCAGGTTGAAAAAGCAGCTTGCTGAACTTCAGAAAGAAAATGACTTCTTAAAAAAAGCAGCGGCATTCTTTGCGAAGGAAATCGATTAGAGGCTTATCGGTTTATTCAAAAACACGGTAAAAAGTTTGGGCTGAGATGGCTCTTAAGAAAGTTCCATATCTGTCCGAATGCATATTATAACTATCTTAAAAATCGTAAGGCAGATTATTTCCGGAAGAAAAAGGCGATAAAAGCTTCTATTCAGGAAATATATCATTCTCACGACGGGGTGGATGGATATCAGACCATTCATTCTTATCTGCTTCGCAGAGGAATTTCTGTAAGTTGCCTGACTGTACACAAATACATGAATACCGAAATGCAGCTGTTTTCTATTTCAAGGAGAAAAAAAACCGGATTATAAACATGGTATGGCTCACAAAGTATATGAAAATAAGCTCCAGCAGGATTTCTATGCACCTGAAATCAATCAAAAATGGTGTACAGATTTTACATATCTGTTTTTAACGAATAGAAGCAAACGATATAATTGCACAATCATTGATCTGCATGACAGGAGTGTAATTGCAAGCATTACAGATAAAAAAATGACGGCAGATTTAGCAAAGCGGACTCTAAAGAAAGCAATCCAATCCCAGCCAGGAATCAATCCAGGGAAACTGCTGTTACATAGAGATCAGGGAAGCCAGTATACATCAAAAGAGTTCACTGATTTCTGCAGGGAACTTGGAATTACCCAAAGTATGAGCAAAGCCGGATATCCTTATGATAATACACCAATGGAGAGATATTTTAATACATTAAAAAATGATTTAATCTATCAACATTATTATCGGACAGAAAAAGAACTCTATACTGCAGTGGAAGAATTTGCATATGTACATTATAATTATGTACGTCCGCATTCTTACAATAATTATAAAACGCCTTACGAGGCACGTTATGGTGTCAAATGATTCCGTAACAAAATTTAGGTTGAAGTGTTACAAAAGTGCTTGACCACAACACTTGATGGTGCTAAGTATCTGTGGGAAGGAGACACCTACAATGAACAATAATCTTATTTACCTGTTTGGTATGTATGAACCTGTCACTGATTCCATCATTGTATATACAAATGACAGTGTGCCCACCTTAATCAATTGTCAAAAATATAATTCATCTGTCCTACTTGATAATCCTGATGATATTGTTTATCTTTACAGGCTTGCACAGGATATTCCTCTACTGTATGCAGAATTAGCTCTTAAAACTAATGGTTTACAAGGATATGTTGATGCTATGAATGAATTTAATTAACTTCTCATTCATTCTGTTTCACCAGCCTCAGAATTATCCCGAGGCTGGTAAAACAATCATTTTCACTTATAAATATGTTCTCTGAATTTATGATAGAAATATGATGGATATTTTTGCAGTATATCATCTATATTTTGCCGCACACTATCATCTCTTTTTAATAAATTTAATATATCTTTTCTACTTCCAACTACATATTGCTCATCTAATACATTTGCCATTTCTGTTGCAATAATTCGATTATTAAATCCAATTTCGTATAAAATAATACTTGTCTGAGTTGCCAAACCATATTTCATTTTCTTACATAGCAACTTTAATATTTTCTTTACATTATCATTTTCACAATAGTACTCTATATTTTCAATTACCGCAGCAAGAATCAAAGTACAATCATATCCCAAAAATCCATCGCAAAAATCTATCACATCCTGTAATGTCATTGCTTTTGCTATACCCCTTTTTAATAACCTAATTCCCTTTTCTATACATTGTTGCTCAATTTCAAAATATGTCTTTCCTCTAATCCAATCTAAAGCAATATCACTTAATAATTCTTTATTTACATATTTTGATACATTAGCATTTTCACTTTCTAGCAATAATGGAAATATAACGTTTAGCAAAGATATTTCTGTTCTACATTCTTCAATTTGTTCTAAATTTTCATATACCCATCGCTCAATGTAAATTTCTTTTGTAATACCCAATAGCGACTTACTGTATCTATTTCTTTTATCAGCAGTATCAACTGTTTTGACTAAAGATTCGCCAATTATATCTATAATTCTTAAAAGTCTTTCTTTCTCATAATCTTCCGCCAAATAGTAAGCTAATGTTTCTTTAACTATATCATGTATCGTCTCTTTTGACTTATCATAAGAATCTTCCATTAGATAAAATAATAAAAAGCTTTCAATGGATTCTATGTTTTTTATCATCTGATTTACTATAAACTCTGTTTTACTATAATTTTCTTCACTCCCAAACTTCTGTAATTTCAGATATTCTTTTACCTTTACATTAAAACAACCATCTGCATAATTTTCTCTAAATATATTTAGAATATTTTCCAAATTCTTTTCCATACCATAATCCGCACGTATCCATGCAAATAATGCACTTGTACATGCTTCTGCCTGCTCATTATTTAGAAGGCTCTTATAATTATTCCATCTCCAATTATTATACATATTCTTTCTAGAATTATATACACTTGTTTCTGAAAGCAAAATAGTTCCTTCTGTATAAATTCCTGCACGTCCAGCTCTTCCTATAAGATTCTGAAAATCGCGAACCTTTATGCGTTCCTTGCCTTGATAAACATTTGAAATAATTAAATAGCGTATAGGAAGATTTACCCCTTGTGCCAATGTAGAAGTACATGCTATAAATCTAATTTTTCCTACTTGCATGGCATATTCGACAGAACTCCTTATTCCCATTGGTATTCCTCCGTGATGAGTATACACTCCTAATTTAGCAGCTTTATAAAAAACATTCTCTTTTCCCATTTCACATTCAATAAGATAACTCAGTCTTTCTACTTCTTGCCAATCTGAATTATTGGTCAAATTTGAAATATTAAAACCTCTTTCTTTGATTTCAATAATTCTGTTTAATATTTTATTTGCAGTTTCCTTTTTACCACAAAAGATTGCAACTCCTCCATTTATACACAAATTAATGCTTAAGGCTATTGCCATATCATTTCTATACTGGTTGTTATTTATTTCTGGAAAGCATCTCTCTTTTCTTTCTTTTTCTCGAAGTTGAAGTGGAACCTGTCCTATTACACGAGGAACGAAAAATTCTTCTTCATCAGGATTTTGAGGATTAATAAAATAAATATACGCATATTTCTCTTTTTCCTTTTTATTTATCTTTATATCAGCTATTCCCACCACTTTTTCTGTTGTCTGTATAATATTGTTTTTTATGACAACTCCCCTTCCATTAGTAATCCATTCGTTTACTTGCTCTGCATTTGGTATAACTGCTGAAATGAGAACTTTCTGCATCTTATCCTTCATATAAAACTTAATAGTAGCAATCAATAACTCATATGTAATGCCTCTACTCACATCATCAAACAAATGTCCCTCATCAAATATTATTACTCCTATATTAGCAATAAATAATATATTCTGTCTTAGTATAAATAATAGTTTTTCCGGAGTAACAACGAAAATTTGTTTTTCTACCGTTTCACTTTCATTTAACAACACATCAACCAAATCCATCTGCATAACATCAGATACTTCATTTACATGAATTTTATCATTGAATGAAAAGGCTTTCTGTAGTTCTTCTGAAATTTCCCTGCATAATGAACGAAACGGAGCAACCACTACGGCATTATTTGCACGTTTTGACAAAAATGCTGACAAAATAATCAATGCTACAGATTTTGTTTTACCAGAACTTGTAGGCATTTGAATAGTGGCTGATTGTCCTGCAAATATACCAGTCTCCCCTAACTGCTGTTGCGATTGCCACAACTCCTTAATTAAGGTACCCTTTCTCAAAATATCAACCCATACTTCTCGTTTTATATTTGTATATTCAGGTAATAGCTGGTATGAAGAATTATGTATTTTTAGATATATTACAGCAGCTAACACATCACAAAATAAAATTTCCCGATCTGTTCCTTTATGATATATATCTTCCTTTAACTGAATCAAACTATTATAATCAAATGAAATGCCATTACTCTGAAAGTTATTATAGGAATCAACCACCTTACTTAAAAGATTATTATCACATACATACTCTACTTCTTCTTTATCTTTCAATATCTGTGATAATACAAAATCAATTTGACTAACATTTAATTCAATATTTTCAGGAACTCTATCTGCTAAAACCTTTGAACTTCCATTATATCCACACAAATAATATACAGCCGACCCAAGTAACAGATAATATGTTTGCTCACCATCGTATATTTTAGCATCTAAATATGAATCAAAAAATCTAGAAGAAAAACGAAGATTTTTCTTGTGTTCCTCATAATTACAATTTATACCATTGTAATTATCTACAATATCATTCGAAAAATCTCCTATTGTACCGATTGCCAAAATCAGTAAGTATTTCACATCTTCATCCATTTTCCCATGCAATTTCTCTGGAATATGATACTCATTCAATTTTGCCTTTGCTCTTAATCTTTTCATTAAGTATTCCGATTTTTCTCCTATCAACATATAGTAGCTCTCCTATACATTTCATCAATCAATAATTTTAAATTCTTTGTATAAATAACAATAAGTTCGACATCACCAATATGTGCATCTGTTGTCACATTAATCATATCTGAAGAAACAAATTTCTCTTCAGTAAGGACAGCTGCTGCACCATATTTCAACACATACGGTCTATCTGTTCTATTTTGAAAACGTTCTATTATATCAGCTTCTTCACTTTTTCCCATTCGATATAATTTCAATTTAGTAGCATTTAACGACTCTGCATATCTTGATAAATCTTTATTTGAATCGTTTATTGCCTCTTGTAATCTTTTATAACCTTTAGGATTTCCTATAGGACTTGAAGTTCCCTTTACTTCAAACACCAACGCTTCATCCTTATCCGAAATTTTTTCTCCAATTTTAAACCCCAGCACGTCACTTCCTTGCGGCGATGTATTCCTATTAAATTTATCTCTATATCTAATTCTTGGAACATAATAACTACAAACAAATTCTATATAATCAGCTACTAATATCTCGCAAAAATCTCCTACTCGTGTCGAAGGTCCCGGTTTTATACTATCACTCGGGAAAACATAGTCACGTAATTGTTCCTGCCTTGTTCTTCCTGTTCCATGTCTTTCAAAATCCAAATCTTTCAAATAGCGATATTGTTCTCTAAAATGTGTTGCCCATTCATCCAATACATTTTGTTCATTTTCCACTTCTAATTTCATGATTGATATCTGTTTGCCGTCCTTCGTGTATAAACTTTCCTCTACTTTATATCCATTTATGTATTTCATCAAATCACCTACTTCTAAAGTACCCTCTAAAATCAAAACGGATTTTGATATATTTACTTATTATTTTTCTATATCCTTGCACAATAATTGCCCAAATTCCCGTATTATCAACAAATCTTGTCCTTGGTTTTCAAATCTAATAATTTGCAAAAATCTGTGGATGCTATGAATGAATTTAATTAGCTTAAAACCTTCTTATATATCTTGAGTTATCCTCCGAGTTTCTTTCGAGTTTTTTCTAAAAATAACTCGAAAGAAACTCGAGACACTACCATTATTTCACAGGCTGATAATATACGAAATTCTTAACAACATTATACTTACAAGCAATTTATATAACCAGACATCTATTTATAAATAATTTCTCGAATACTATCCTTGATAGGAACTGCATCATATCTATTAAACAGCACAAGATTCTTTCCTGTAATTTTCTTTGTTCTTGTACATGGATATATAATCCCTGTAATATCTTTCGATTCCAAATACCCTGCCAGAATATGAAAAGATTTATACGCTTTCTCTTTTCCGGCATTATCATCTTCGTCTACTCTTTTATAAATCGTATTACATACCATCTTTAAATATGTTTTTGCAATTGCTTTCTC